>BNJV01001537.1_pt1 | contig 229640 bp, 327 predicted proteins | sample 8540591 | NCBI WGS metagenome assembly BNJV01 (sample SAMD00202457, study PRJDB9452) | human saliva metagenome | host: Homo sapiens | reverse complement strand
TGGTTACGTATTGCTTGGTGTCACCGTATCTGCAATTGTAGTTGTTAGACTTTCTTCAGCAAGGCGGATGCCATACCCGTAAGCCTCTATCTTCTATGCATTAAATCAAGAGATAACTGATTCTTATCCATTTCTTTGCACAATAGGTGCTGTCTTATTATTATTTAGTTCCATAGTTGTTTGCATTTTAATTGTTTGCTATTTATTGGATAGTGCTTTGAGAAATAATCCCCTGCCTCATGTGTGTTCTTATGAGTTTTTGAACATATATTCAGGAGATAGCTCCATATTATCTTCGTCCATAGATATATAGGGAGCATCATCACTCACTCTCTAGTATATCCTTTATCTCATTATAGCACATAGCGTCGTCCTTCCGAGGCACAGTTGCAAGCTGCCACTAGACGAGCCATGCCATAACTTCTTTCTCCAGCGACATGATGCACTGGCAAGAGCGGAAGTGCTTTTGGTGGATACTTTCATCTGCGTAGCGACTTCCTTTGAGACCAAAAGCAGAAGGATGTTGGTCTCATTTGCCCTGCCCGTTGATATATTTCCTCCAAATCCTTTTCTTTCAAAGCTACCATGATGACCTGTGGAAGTATTATGTGCATCTTTTCAGTAGTAGGTATGGGAGAATCATCTCGCTAGTGGATGAGTCAACCTCTTAACCGTTAGTAGATTTGAACATTGTCATTATCGTAAATAAGCTCCACATACGTTTGCCGATATACTCTGTTGGAACACTATAGCTGCGTACTCTTAGCATAACGAAGCTAATTAGCCATGTGACCAGTAGCAGACTTCTAGACTTCATCTGATAGCGAGCGCAGTGAGAAGGACAAGACGAAAATCTTTTTCCATTTCCCTCAAATAGTTCTTGACGGGATTCACTTACGCCCACTCAATCTACGGCTGTTAAAGCAGCTACTAAAGATGTGCGTATAGCAACATTAGTGATTCTAGATTATGGAAAATCACGCCCTTCAATATCTACATATACCGACCGATGGCACAGCTGACACACAGCATACTCAGCAGTGCCTTGTCCTTTGGACGGCGCACCCTAGCTGGATAAACAGCCTATGTCACAGAAATTCCAGCCATGGCGGCGAGAGTCGTCATTGATAACAGGCTCATTACGATCACTGCGGATGGCGGCTGATTTTAGAGTTCGTCAAAACGGGCCAGCCGCCGTTGGGTACACCACTCAAAAGAAATGAAGAGCATTCTCGCAAGCAACGATAGGTCTTCCTTCTTCTGCGCGACCACACTGCCTCGCAACGAGGTGATAATGACTGCATGGAAGGGGTAGCCACCACCTCTCTCTACCTTCCGCACCCTGCACCGCAGTTCTTCGACTATCTCTAGCTTATCACCCGCATAATCAATATACATCTGATCGCCAGCAAGGTGCTCTACATGTCCTACGGCTCGTGTTTGACATCTATAGGCATGGATTGCGTGTTTGAAAGTAGAGTGCTGGTAAACATTAGGATGAGTTTTAGGAACAGTGTGAAGAGATAAGATAGAAACACCCTTCTTAACGAAGCCGTTTCCCGCAATCAGGAACAAGTGCCCTCACCCAACTTGCGAGCAGAAGGCGGACGGTTACGAGAATGCCCATCTGAAAACCAGTCTCAGCTTATCATCTGAAAGCGACAGAATTTGCATCCATGGACGATAGCCACTGCTTGGAATTTACGGGCCTACTTTGCAGGAGTCGTTACACGAGATGCTATGAGAGCACTAGAAATACTTCTTATTCCCATACCAGATGCGTAACAGCGCAATAAATTTCTTTAATTTTGTCATATAAATAATGGTTTTATGTAATAATGCCGGTAGAGGCGTGCTGGCATTAAACCACAAATGACCCTACTAGCGTTTCAAAGGGTCATTCTTATTTTGGTGAGGTGGGTCCCATTATTTTCAACCTATACTGGGTCTAAAATATCGTTGCCAGGGTGAGGTCAAATTAGGTGTGGCTTTTCCACCGTGCCCGATGACGCGGTAAACGTTCAGCCATTCGCTCACCGAGGGGCAGATACCACTTGCCTACTCGTCGTTTACATCGCTTGACGGGTGCAGCATCCACGCCGCCGTTACCTTGGAATGTATGTAAAGGGCGGCCTAGTAAAAAGGCCGTCAGGTTGCTGTTGATGCGTGTGCAGTAGTGCTGGCGGTGTGGCGGGGTCGTATGTGGGTACGATAACCGCCTGTAATTTCATTCCCGACGTTGCTTCTGCAAAGTAGCGGCGGTTAAAAGTGTCCTGACGGGTCGGTGACGAAGAAAGGTTCGCGTCCTCCCGTCGGGTAGAGTGACTTGGCCGTACGTGTTTTCATGCTCGTTACGATGGCTACGGGCACCTTCTGCGCCCAGTTGTTGTTCTCGGCAAGCGTACCAATGGTGCCGTCGTTGAAGAGATAGCGGAAGTTGTACGTACATGAATCGATACTTTATAGCTGCTGTTGGCCTTAAGTGTTTCGAGGATTACGTACATGCAGCCTCATAGAGCTTGTCCGTGAGCTGGGCTGCCGGTACAGACTGACGGGACCGTTGCTCCATTCACGTACTGTTTCAGACGCGTTCCTGCGGCGAACTAGAGGTAGCTGCTCTGGTATTCCTGAAACTTGTTCGTGTATCCGTTCATCCAGTTGATTAAGTTCGATGCCGGATATTCCACAAAATTGTCGAGCTTCAGCACGCGTTTGTTGTTCAGTTTTTCGGCTCTCGACGTGAGGTTTACGTCGTTTTCGGTATAGCTTACCGGTGTTAGCGTAAGCGGGTTGAGCTCGTGTGCGCTCAGTGTTGGCACTGTGGCTGCGGCCCCTCCGCCCTGTTGGGGTGTCATGGTTACCGTGCCGTCCAGCTGGGCGTTGTACGATATTTTCTGCGGTGTGCCTCCCGAACGATAGTCGGTGTCGACGGCATTGCTCTTTAAATATATCCCCGTTACCGAAAATTTTACGCGTGCCCACGGATGGCTCAGCACAAAATGTACCCCTGATGGTGTGGTTGGTTACGGTAGCCGTAGCCCGTCCTGCGAGTGCGTTGTCGTAGTGGGGTGCGAGGGTGTTCGTGTAGCTGGCGTAGTCGTCGTTGTCTGTAAGCACCTTTCGCGGTCGTAGGCGGCCAGTGCCAGCCTGCCGTTCTTCTCCTCAATCTGGTCGTTAAAGCATATAAATGTGAAAGTACCAGGGGTCGAGCCGCATCTTTGCCTGCTCGTTGTCAACGGTAAAAGTGGTGCCGTTCCATACGGCTTTCAGCTCGGCTTTCTTCACGGGGCGGCATCAGTGCCCCTGATAGGCAACAATGGTATACACGCCCGCCTCTAACGGTTTGCGTGTGGCGGCGCGCGTGTCGGCCTTTCTGTGCCGGTTGTTGCTGCTGTCGGGCTACAATGCTTATGCAGGCCGATACATCGGGTGTAAGGTTTACAACTACCGGCTCTGCGCCCTGTCGTGTGCCTGCTGCCGATGCCTTTGTGGCAGCAAACCCCGTGTTTTGTTCTGCCTCCCATGGCTCAGGGGGCTATGCTGAAGGTAATGCCCTGGTTGCTGTTGCTGCCCTGTGACGGGGCGTCGTCGTCGTTATTGCTGCTGCATGATACCGTAGCCGTCATGCCTGCCAGCAGCAGAAGCATGGCCGTAAGGGTGTGCTTGATATGTCCGGGTGATGTATATTTCATGTTGCTTTGTGCTTTTTCGGTGTTGTTTTGCGTGGTATACGATGTTGTTTGGTGTGATATACAGTGTTGTTTCGATGGTGTACGGGCAGCGTCATGCCGGCCGCATGCTACCAGTTGTTGCCGCTGAACTCGTCGCCTCCAACGCCTATGCTGCCGTATTTTTGTTTTCTTCGTTCCAGTCTTCTTTCGTTGCATCGCTGTTGTTGCCCGCCCTGTGTGCCTGTCGGCAGGGACGCTTGTTGTCAGCGGTGCCGAAAGGTTTACCCGTATGCAGCGGCATACGGGTGTAGTGTATGTTTTCTCTTATTCATTAATGGAAATGATGATAATAAGTCGATTTTTAATAACTCCTTGTTCCCTGTGGTTTCATATCAGCCACATTTGTGTGCTGTGAAAAATATGGTTGCAAAGGTATTCATTTCTGGCAAATTATGTATACTTTTTGTATATAAATTACGTTAACGAAACCTCTGTTTCGTAGTGTTTTTGCCTTTACGGCACAATCGCGTTCCCTTTACGATGTAAACGGGTTGCGAATATAAACTAAATCATGTAGCTTTTCTGAATTTCGCAACTATCTGTATATAAATAAGTTACACACGTATGCGCGCCATTTACCCACAATGGTTTTACGTTTAGCTCATAAACGTGTTTTTGCCAAGTTATTATAAAAACAAAAGGGAATGCTTTGTTGTAGCATTCCCTTGCATGATTATTTTTAATGTTACTTCTGTTCTTCCTTTTTATCTTCAATGCGAAAAATAAATAACCCATGCTATAAACATAGCAGAACTGCTATTAACATGATATTTGCTGCCATATTATTGTCCTTTCTTTCTTTTTGTCGTTATTGTCTGTCAAATATAATCCTATCCATACTATCGAAATAACAACGATGATAGGTATTATAAAATCATACCACTGCCATTGTTCAGTTCGGTTCAAAACCACGTTGCAATTAATACAGCAGTTATGATATATTTAGCTATATCTAAGGCTAAATCGCCTAATTTTTCCTTTTTCTTCCTATTCATATGCAAATATAGCCATAAAAATTTAGAATAGGTCTGTTTTGCCTATATTAATTTACAGAAAGTTGCTTCCTTTTTGAATCTCCGCCCCCTCTCAAACCCCTTATATCTTGAAAATATAGGCTTTAAGGGGCATATTTTTGGCTTCGGGTACGTGGTTTCAAGAAAAACAATAACTTTGCCCGTACAAACCTATACTGAAGAATTTATGACCCCAGCAATTATCATTGCCACTATTACAGCCTATTTTGTGCTGTTGTTTCTCGTTTCTTACATTTCGGGTCGAAAGGCCGACAACGCAGGTTTCTTCGTCGGAAACCGCAAATCGCCTTGGTATATTGTGGCCATTGCCACTATCGGCGCACCCATATCGAGTGTAACTTTCGTGTCAGTCCCTGGCATGGTACAGGAGAAAGGCTTCGATATATGCAAATGGTGTTGGGCTTTTTTGTGGGCCAACTCATCATCGCCTTTATCTTAGTGCCACTGTTCTACCGCATGAACCTCGTATCGGTGTATCAGTATCTTGAAGACCGCTTTGGCCTACGTTCGTATAAAAACAGGCGCATGGTTCTTCTTTATATCGAAGATGCTTGCGTGCGGCCGTGCGCTTATTCCTCGTTTGTTTAACCCTACAGCTGCTGGTTTTCGACCCTCTCGGCCTGCCCTTCCCTGCTTAATGTTATTCTGGCTGTGGCCATGGTGTGGCTCTATACCTTCCGCGGAGGTGTGAAGAGTATTGTGTGGACCGATGTGCTGAAAACCGTATGCCTTATCCTTTCCGTAATACTTTTCAATCTTCTTTATTTCGAAAGGAGATGAACCTGTCGCTCGGGCAGATGGTGCAAAACATCTCTGACAGCGATATGAGTCGCATATTTTTCTTCGACGACGTCAACGATAAACGCTATTTCTTCAAGCAGTTCCTTGCCGGAATATTTACGCTAATTGCTACCACGGGGCTCGATCAGGACATGATGCAACGCAACCTAAGCTGTCGAAACTCGCGCGAATCGCAGAAGAATATGATATCAAGTATCATTGCGCAAACGGTGGTTATCTTCCTCTTCCTCATGCTCGGCGTGCAGCTCTATGCCTTTGCAGGCAGCGCAGGGAATTGCTGAAACAGGCGACAAATTGTTCCTGCCGTAGCTACAAGCCACTATCTACCTGCTGTGGTAGGCGTGTTATTTATCGTGGGTTTGTTTGCTTCGGCCTACTCGGCAGCGGGTTCGGCCCTCACCGCTCTTACCACATCGTTCACCATCGACATTCTGGGTGCCGACAAGAAAGGGCACGACGACAATAAAAATAGCTTCTATTCGCAAGCGCGTTCACGTGGGTATGGCCGTGCTTATGGCCGTTGTAATATACGTATTTGGGCTGCTAAACAATTCGAGTGTCATCGATGCCGTGTACATTTTAGCAAGCTATACTTACGGCCCAATTTTTGGGATTGTTCACCTTCGGCATCATCATGAAATGGAAAGTACGCGACCGTTTCGTGCCGCTGGCTGCTCATTGCCGCTCCGTGCTCTGCTATATTCTGCAAACAAACTCTGAGCAATGGTTCAACGGATATAAGTTTAGCTACGAGCTTCTCATCTTCAACGCCGCGTTTACCTTTTATAGGTTTTAATGCTGCTACGCAAGTCGAGCCGTTAATTTCACTGTTTTATCAACCATTAGGCGCTTCGGAATCTTCTTATTCCGCAAGCGCCATCAATGATTAAATACCTATGCGTTACCTCCTCCTCTTCTTCTTTTCATGGCCACAGTAGGCCTGCACGCTGCACCAAAAGTGGTAGTAGGCGCTGCCCAACCCGAACAATATCTTCCGCTGCTCAAAGGCAAGCGCGTGGCCCTGTTCTCAAACCAAACAGGAATTATTGTGCAGCCCGATGGCTCGCACCTCATGACCCTCGACCTGCTGCTGCGTCATGGCGTGAACGTAGTAACCATTTTCTCGCCCGAACTTACGGTTTCCGCGGCAAGGCCGATGCGAGGCGAACACGTAGCCAGTAGCGTGGACGAACAAACGGGTGTGCCCATAGTTTTCGCTGTATGGAAGCAAGGGAGGTGTGCCCGATTCGGCTACAATGGCAGGTATTGATGTTGTCGTGACCGATATTCAAGACGTTGGTCTGCGTTTCTATACATACTATATCACCATGGTGCGCATCATGGACCAGTGTGCTATTCACCATAAGCTAATGGTCATTCTCGACCGCCCGAACCCCAATGGCTTCTATGTCGACGGCCCTTTGCTCGATATGAAATACAAGTCGGGCGTGGGAGGGACTTCCTATTCCTGTTGTTCACGGCATGACCTTAGGCGAATTGGCCCTTATGGCTAACGGCGAACGATGGCTCGACAGTGGCAAAGTGTGCAACTTAATAGTCATTACTTGTCGTGGCTATACCCACCGCACGCGTTACCATTTGCCTGTTGCGCCATCGCCCAACTTGCCCGATATGAAATCTATTTATCTCTATCCCTCGCTCTGCTACTTCGAAGCCACCGACGTAAGCTTAGGTCGTGGTACCACAAAACCGTTCAAACAGTTCGGTCACCCCGACATGAAGGGACTACACCTACAGCTTTACACCGCAGAGCATGCCGGGCGCAAAGAACCCTCCGCAGCTCGGAAAGCGCTGCTTTGGACGCGACCTTTCCAACCTGAGCGATAAAGAAATATGGCGTCGTAAGCTCGACCTCACCTACCTTATCGAGGCCTATCGCAACCTCGGTGTGGGCGATAAGTTCTTCACTTCTTTCTTCGAGAAGCTTATTGGTGTATCTTATGTGCGCACCATGATTGAGCAGGTGCTTCAGCTGCCGACATCAGCCGTCGTTGGCAAGCCGATGTTCGCCAGTTTCTAAACAAGCGCGCGATCTTACCTCTACAAAGAGTAACGGTAAAAAGATAATTCTTTTTAAGGAGTTACAGGGAGTTAAGGAGGTAAAAGGAGTTAAGACATCACCCTGCCAGCACATAATCTCTTCTGCCGAATTGCGAGTAGTAATAAAAAGACAAGTCTTTTTGAGGGAGTTACAGGAGTTAAGGAGGTAAAAAGGAGTTAAGACATCACCCTGCCAGCGCATAATCTTCCTCTGATAAACGGTACAGAGCAGGATAAAAACAAAGGGAAGCCTCACCGCTTCCCTTTTTTCGTTGAGAGATAAAACAATTAGGGAAGCCACGTGGCTTCCCTAACTTCTTTTCTTTACCCCGACATCAATTGATCAAATCATCTTTTTGTCGTTGTATTTATCATCTGCTCTTTTCGTATTTATCGCACATCAGCATTATGGTTCTGTGGGGAACGTTGTCGAGCGTCCACAGCTTTTTGACCACGCAAATAGAAGTCAAAGTGCATACAAACAAAGTTTTTATAGAAGTACAAACTGCCAGCACCGAAGTCGTTTGTTCCTCAAAGCTGCTTATACCTGCGCTTGAACACCGAGTACAAACCATGGTTACCTGTACCAATTCGCCTTTATAGTATCGAGCCTACATGGCAAATAGAAGTAATCGGCTGTTGAAGCGGGTTTATGATTGATTGTAGTATTCTCGAAAGTACCGTTATAAAAGGTTACTCTACTATCAATACCATTTGCATCTCTGTCCGATCTGAATCCCGGAATCTTTGTTGATTTCTTCAACCAGAGGCCCTTATTGTAAAGGTGTCCCATAGAAGTCCACAGTGTCGTTTCGTCCCAGTGGCTCACCATGCACATACCAGGTCATTTCATTGATATTAGGACGGGTGGCACAAGAGCGATTGGCTGCATTCGGCATCAACAGAACATGCGGCCAACGCAAACCAGGTCTGCTTTCAGGATTGTAAGTTGTATTGCTTTGTTTATTAATTTTTGGCTGATACTGCTCATATCCCTTCAATACTGGTAGCCAACGGTGCATCCCACGTATAGTATTCGCTGTTGTGTTGAGATATACTGTCAATCCACGCCGTAATATTGTTCATTGTACCCTCTGACAGCTAAAAGCATTTACGGTTTTCACAATATTTGCTTCAACTGCGGTTGCAGGATCCTTAATGGTATAAGTAATGGTAAAGTTGTATGTGCCAGGGGCAATAACCATATAGGCTCCGTTCTTTGTTATGTCTGATGTTGTGGTATTGAGCGAAAAGTTTCCCGTTGTCAGCGTAATGGTGTTCGAAGCATCGCTATGTAGCGTCTTTGCCTGTAAGCGTACCGTCGCTGAAATCGTATACACCTGCAATAGGCTTATCGGCCTTAACGGTTATCTTAGTAAGATAAATATTCGGACCAAGTTCGGTGTTCATACAACGTGGAACAAAGCAAAGATAGCTGGCTTTATGGTTAAGCGTAAGGTATAACCACCGTTTCCCTTTTGCTGCTGTTGCTGTACCGCAATCGCCTGACACGCCAAGATGGCTGAAGTTATTGGCCGTAGCCTGCGACTGTGCCGTAGCAATGGTTGACCGATTGGCACTGGTTCCGTTTTCGCCCGTAGTGAACCTCGTGGCTGGCCTGCGTAAAAGCTGCCCGCATTGAGATAAGTAGCCGCACCTTGCTTTGCGGGGTTGGAAAAGCAGCTGCTGCGCTCTGGCGATATGTACCTGCATCGTCCTTCACAAAAACTTTATCGGCGGTGCCCCATGCTACATTTGCTGTGCCGCAGCGTGTGGTAGCTGTTGTTCGCGTCGCAGCTCGCGTAACATAGTTGGCTTGTGTACCCGTAAAACTTTGCCTTTGCATTCTGCTTTACAAGCCCGTCGAGCCTCTTGTTGAGCCGCATCATTGCTTGAACAAGCTGTCATTACCAGCGCTGCACATGCACATGCAGCAAACGGCATCAGGTGTTTAATGGTTAATTTGTTCATCATGAGTTTTGATGTTTTTGCGTTCTTTTTAATAATTGTCTCTCTTGTAAATTTTGTACGAACCAAAGCTGTTGTCTTTCAAAGCTTCTTCATCGTCTTCCCTCTTCGTCATCCCACTCCAACTTTCTTCTGGCATCACCACCGTAATACCCGGAATGATAGTACCCGCGTTACCGCTTGCACTATTCAACAAACTCTCTGTTTCAGAGAGAAGCATTTCACAAACAGGCACGACATATGCCTTAAATCTCTTTTTGTTCATCATTACTTTGTTTTTGTGTGATATACATGTTGTATATCCCGTTTTTGTATAATTTGTGCTGATTATATGTTCTGGCCTCTTGCATCATGAGGTTTGCCGTTTGCCATAACCCGTGTTCTTTCCTGTTGCTCGGTCATGAAGCCGTAATTATTGCATTTATTTGTCGTTATCAACACCATACACAGTCAGGATGTTTATGAAAAAGTGTAACTAATTTTCTTCTTTACGGGTGCCAGATGTATTGTAATATATGTATAAAACAACTCTTATGTTTATTTTTATTCAATATTTCAGGATTACCTTTTACGATATGAGGAAAGCTGTGACAAAATTGTTGAAAAATGCCCCTCTTCAGCTATAAAAACACCCTAATACAACCCTTTTTATTCAAATTCGCGGCAAATGTAATCAAAACACGTATGCAGTGAGACACATAAAAATATGCAAAAACATTAAAACTTGATGGTTACACAAATATTGTGGCAGCGTTGCAGCCTTCCTGTTACCAGCTTGTTGGCAGATGCCCGAAAAGTGTAAAAAGGCAGAATAACGGCAAGTACAGACAACGGAAAGGGCAGGGCCGGGAGAGTGCAGACGGATGTAGCTGTAACAGCGGAGAAAGCAGGGCACAGGGCTGGCGGGAGCGTACATTTACCATGTAAACCCGGGGAAGAAAACCCGGGTTTGCGGCAGAGTAAAAAGCAGGGGCTGGCAGGTGATTATGCCGTAATCATTTTGTGTGTGTGTTGTACTAATTTTGTTAGCATGATTTGTTCGCAACCCTTTATGTACGTGCGGACAGCACATCGCGAGAAACATACTAAAATTAATCCTGATATGAAAAACTATTTGCCTTGTTTGCTTTTGCCGTAGAGATAACCCATGCAGCAAAGGCCGACACCTATGACCCTGTGGCCAGTGCGCAGGCCGTTATCACCGCCGGTAACGCACGTTTTTACCGTGCTTACCCCTGAGATGATTCGTATCAGTATAGCCATGACGGCCGTTTTGAAGACCGTGCAACCTTGGTGTGGTAAACCGCAGGCTGCCCGTGCCGGCCTTTACGCATGTAACAAGGGGTGGTATGCTTGAAATTAAAACCGGCGCGCTGACGCTGCGATACAAGGTAGGCGGTGTGATCAATGCCGCAGACAAGAACCCGGAGGTGCTGAATATTAAAATGAAGCTGAACGGTCGTGACATAATATGGTATCCGGGTAAGGACGATGCCATGAACCTCAAAGGCACGACGCGAACCCTCGACGGTTCGATGGGCGACAATAAGCGCGAGCAGCTCGAAAAGGGACTGCTGTCGAGGGCTGGCTGGAGCATCATGGATGAAAGTCCGCTTGCCCGTCGAGGCGACGGCAGTACGACGTTTGCCTCGACCATAAGCACCAGGCCGATGGTATCGACTGGTGGGCAGAGCCCAGTGGACAAAAGCAAGCCGTTGACTGGTATTTCATGGGTTACGGACACCAGTATAAAGGCACTGGCTGACTATGCGCGCGTAGGCGGACGCATGCCCATGCCACCACTTTATATATTAGGGCTACTGGTACAGCAAAGTATCAGCGCTATACACAGCAGGATTTTATGGATATTGCCACCGAAATCCAGCAGAACAATATTCCGCTTGACGTGATGATTCGACATGGACTGGCATACAGAAGGATGGACCGGCTGGACGTGGGACAAGACGATTATTCCAGAGCCGGAGAAACTCATCGGTTTTATACACCAGCGCCATTTTGAAGGTAGGGGCTGAATCTCGCACCCAGCCGATGGCGTTAACAGCGATCAGGAATATTTTGGTGATATGGTTCGTGACCTGCATTTGCCCGATACCACACCAATATACCCTGGAAACTGGAAGACAGAGCGTTTCTATAAGGTGATGTTTGAGGATATTCTGCGCCATCGTGAAGCACAGGGGGTAGACTTCTGGTGGCTCGATTGGCAGCAGAATCTCATCAATCCGCGTGTGCCAGGACTGGTGAAACTTTCTGAGTGCAACCATGTTTTCTATAACGATATGCGCCTGAACCGTACGGATAGGCGTCCTGTAATCTTCCACCGCTGGGGCGGATTGGGAAGCCATCGTTATCCTATCGGCTTCTCGGGCGATGCTTATTCTACCTTCGGTACGCTGGCCTTTCAGCCTTATTTTACCGCTACGGCATCGAATGTATGCTTTGGTTACTGGGGCCATGACCTTGGCGGACACGTTCAGTTCGATGATAACGACCCCGAATTATACTTGCGTTGGATGCAGTATGGCGTGTTTACGCCCATCTTTCGCACCCATGCCACGAACCGTGAAGGCATAGAACGCCGCATCTGGAAATATCCAAACTTCAGCTCTTTGGTAAAAACGGTGAACCTGCGCTATCGTCTGATGCCCTACATTTTATAATGCGGCGCGCGAGGGCTTACGACACGGGTGTGAGCATTTGCCGTCCGCTTTATTACGACCAGCCTGAGAAAGCAAAGGCACAGCACCGAAGACGAGTATATGTTTGGCAATGATATTCTGGTAGCTCCGGTTGTGAGCGTTCAAAGGACGGGATAAGCACGACACGTAAGTATGGCTTCCGAAGGAACGTGGTATAATGTTCAGCGGGGTAAGCTGCAGGAGGGTGGCACAACGTTCAGCGATAATTACGGCATGGAGGAAATTCCGTATTTCTATAAGGCCGGTGCCATCATTCCATGCTTCTCACATGTGATGAACCTTGAGACGCGCCCCGACACGCTTATCCTTGAGGCTGTTCCGGGAGACGGCGGGAAACTATCGTACTATGAGGATGCAGGCAACGACAATACTTACCAGCAGGGCGAGTTTACACGTACTCTTATTGAGCAGAAACAGTTGCACGAAAGGCGTTGAACTAATCATAAATGCTACGTAAAGGGCAGTTTAAAGGGTATGCCGTCGGTACGCCATTATCAGGTAAATTTCTTGCTATCGAAACCTTCGGCCGTAGAGCTCGACGGCAGAGCCGCTCATACGGAGGCATGGCATTATGATGAGGCTGCGCGAAAACTTACGGTTGTGATAGCCGGTGCATCGCCCGATACAAAGTATAGCCTTGTGGTGAAGAAGTAAATATGCCGTATGTTTTATCAGGAAGAAATAGACAAAAACACAAAGAAAAAGATATGAAACGTTTCAGAATAATAGCGGTGCGGTAGCGCCTGATGGCAGCCGTGGCTGCAGGGCGCACAAATATAAAAAGGAGTGTTGGATAACAGGAACGGCGAGTTCCCGGCGGTGCTGCAGAAATTGGAAAGCAGCGCCTGATGGCGCTTTTATGTATGCAGGAAAGCTGGTTGCCGGCGAGGCACGCATCACGACATCATTACAGAGGCAAGACCACAAAATGAGCTTTTACGCCACGCCGATACCGATGCTTCGCTGGTTTGTAATGGAATAAAATACACAAACTGCTGGCGGGCAAGCGGGTGCGGCCTGGCAGGTATACTTTTCACCGAAAGACCTGTACCGTGTGTTTGTTGATACACAGAAGAGTGAGGTTCGTGGCGAGATATTCCGCCCGTGGGGAGAGCTGTTTATTGGGGGCGGTACAACAGAAAAAGGTTGGGACAACAAACACATGCAACCCTTTATACAAAGTGCTGACGACCCATGTGTGTGGACTTGGACGGGCGAATTGCGCCCTCACACGGAGTTTAAAGAGCCAGATGCCTTTAAGATAGAAGGGCAGCTGAAGTGGGGTCCCAAGCAATTACATCCCTTTAAACCCCATGCTGATGTGCTGGAGCAACTAGCACAGTTGCAGCTGGGTGGTGCCGATAACAAGTGGCAGTTGAGCCGTGCAGGCTGCCACCGCCTGACGGTAAACGTATTCAAACTAACCATGAAAGCCGAATTTTTAGGCGAGTAACCAGTTGTTCCTATTACCTGCTGTGGCGGCCTTCAGCTGCTGCGGTGGGTTGGGAAACGACAGAAAGACATCACAACAATCCCCGCCTCAACGTATAAAACCGTTGAGGCGGGGATTTCTGGCGATGTCGTTACCGAAAGTAACGGCTTTGTTTAATAATAAAAGTAAGTTTTATAACCGGGGCTTCGCAGCGGAGATTTAAATTCGGGATTGCGAAGCAGGTAGAGCTGATGTTTTTGTTTTTTAACAGGGTGCAGGGAGGGCACGCTTGGCACTGAGCACTACAACGCTTTCAATCATAATAGGCTGGAGGTACATCATCAGGTCGCCGGTGCGGTTCGGTTTCACGTGATTCTGAAGGTCCCACTTCTTGTCAAATACCGTAACGGCAAAGACATTTGCCTTATAGGTAGCCGTTTTTGTCATCGGTAAGCTGTTTGATCAGTTCATCGTTTCGGTCGTTGTCGAAGAACTGTGCCACTGTTTCCTACCTGAGCGTTATAACCCAGAACAGCTGTCATAGAGGCCAACGCCAGGTACTGAGAAGTATGGGAGCAGGTTATTCTGCTGGAACTGTTTGTAATAGCTGTAATCGATGACTGATGAATAGATGAAATAACGATTGTAATATCTGCCCATCAGCTCACCGGCATTGATGTCGAAGGAAAGTGTTTTCCGGATTAAAGTCGATAGGAAGCAACCAGCCTTTGTCGGTATCGGTGAACTCGAGGAATGGATTTCCTTGTGCATCGGTAACAATTTTTGTCTGTATCTCAGAATACAATTCCTTGATATTGCGTGTAGAACTTGTGTACAGTGCGAGATCGTAACCTGTAAAACGGAAGTCTTTTCCAACAATATCTTTCAGCTCACCCTGAATAACCTGTATGGTATCCTTGTACGGTCCGGCTTCAATATAAAGCTCAGCCTGACGGATGTGGCCGTCGTTGTTTTCGGCAACAGCTACATTAACCTTACCGTTGCTGAGTGTAGGAACAGCCCAGCTTTCGCTTGACGAGAGCTGAACATTGGCTCCTTCGTCAACGACAGGATAGGAAACGGTACGCGCCGAGTCGTTATAGATGAAGAAATGCTTGCCGTTATACTCGTAGTTCATACCAAGCTGCTGGATGGTTACGTTTACCGAGTCGGTACCATTAAGGATGGTAAGCTGTGTGGCGCGGCCCTCAACATTGTTGTTTGCCTGCACGGTAACCTTTACCTGGTTGCCTTCAACGGTAGCCGTTGCCCACGAAGGATTGAGACGAACCGTAGCAGCTGTTGGTGATGTAAAGGTTACACTACCGGTATCGGCTTTGGCCGAGAAGTTTAAGTTGGATGCCGTGATGACGAGGTCTGACTCGTACTGGCTGCCTACATTGTCATCGTCGCTGCAGGCAACGATGGCAAAAACGAGAGATAGCTAAAGCCAGCACGCTGATTATTTTTTCATAGCGTTATGCTTTATTATTTAGTAAAGTAACCTTTTAAACTTTTTAAGATTTGACGCACTTTTTGCCGGCTTTGCAGCCACTGGCATCAGGAAGTTGGCTTTGGCAGGGGCTGGCAGCGGTAGTCTTAATGAGGGTGCAGTTCTTCCATTCGTCAATCATTCCAATGGTTTCGTCTTTCGACGTCGGGTTCTGAACTTTTGCGAAATAGATAACTAATCCTTCAACGGCATAGTCGCCGATATTCTGCGGGAACTTCATATTGCCCATCTGTGCATAGGTACCATTGGTGTCGTCGTGGCCGAAAGGCATTAATCCGTAAACCGTATTGCGGTATGACAGATAGCCGTCACCAAATTCGAATGCGCTGATGATGTATCCCTGAACGGCCTGTCCTGACGAGGAATGGAGCGTTAACTGCTGGTTGTAAATAGGCATACCTGCCTGTATTGCCAGCGATCGAAGCCTGATCAAATTCAACAGGGAAGGTGAGTGTCATGTTTCCACCGGAAGTTGTGGTCTTCACAATGAGATTAAGCGCACTTCCGTTCAGTGCAATTTCGGCAGTAGCGTTTACTCTCTGGGTTATCGCTGTTGACATAAATAAACTTGTAATGGCCGATAATATCGTTCATGGTCATCTGCGATACGCTAAATGACGACTTTATATTTGCCGACATTTTTACTTGTAATGGTGACGTTAGCCGAACGTGCATCGCCCGTAGTGTTGGCGGTTGCTGACAGCTGAAGGCTCGAGCCTGACGTCGTAGCGGTAAAGCCAGCTTGCCGATGTTGTGATGTTGAACTGGTCGAGATGGGGCAGGTTGTTCAGCGTACGTGAAAAGGCATTATCGTCAGAACCGATGCTGCCAATGGCACGGGTAATGATAGACGGGTCGTAAATGCCGGTCAGCTGACTGTTATTTCCTGTGAGGGAAAGGTTGTTGTCGCTGTATGTCAGTTTTGAAACGGTATTGCCGCCCTAAGGTTACAGGCTCGAAGAAACGGATGCCATCGGCTGTAACACAGTAGCTTGTTTGAACCTCGTTGGTGCCGTCACTGATAAGAACCTGACGGTTGTCGCGGTCGAGATTGCAGTTGTACGTTCTGACCTGCAAGTGTACCAGTTGCTGAACAGACCAAACTGGGCTGCTGTTTGTTCAACTTTTGCAATATAATTTTGCAGCGGGTTCGGTGAGTTTGCGCAGGTACATGGTGTTTTTGATTACGGTTGCCATGAACCTTGATAAGGTCGTCACCTATCGAATCAATCACAAATTCGAAGTCGCCACCCTTGCCCACATTGCTGTCGTCGTTTGGCGTAGCGAAGTCGTGCAGCTGCTTATTGTAGGTATCGAATGACAATACAGGGCCGTCAACATTTTTCATAGAGTAGAGCGAAACAACACCATTGCTGCCGTCCTGCTCGCTGTGAGTAATTACCGTATCGCCCTGGAACTTCAGCGTATAGGTGTAACCACCATACTTCTGGTTGGCATCAGGGAAGTTCTCGAGTACCCAACCATACTGTGAACTTTGAAGAGTCTTCTGCGCTTCGCTGAGGTATTTCTCAACGCGTGCAGAAGCAGACCCGTCGAAAAGAGTCCTCCTGGTCCTTCAGACACGATTGCAAGGCAAAGGCAGGAAGGAGGAAAAGTCCGAAAGTTAAAATCTTATTTAATTTCATATTCCGTTGCAATTTATTAGTTTATACTGAGGGTCAGTAAGACTTACGCTGCCGTTGATTACGTTGTTTTCGCGGCGCAGCACCTCTGCTCTAAGCTCATCCAGATCAATGTTCCACTCTGTTTTCATGTAAGTACGCACAATATCCAGCTTCTTTTGAATAAGTGCAGCACCTTCCGTTCCGGCTTCAGTCATTTGCTGATCCCACCAGCTCTGCGGATTAGTAACGTATGTGAGAGAACATTTCGGCGATGTCTTCGCGTCCCTCTTTCTGCGAGTAGGCACTGATATAACCACGTTTCAGGAAATCGGTGGCGCCGCTCTTGCCGCTCCAGTCGTCAGAAAGGTAGGTTGTTCCTGTTATCTGATCGTAAGCCTTATCGTAAGGTTTCGTCTGGTTCAGAATGTGCATGAACTCGTGATGGATGGTTTTCAGATAGTAGGTATTTAAGTCATCGAGCGAGCCTAAGAACTTATCGATGTTGTTAGTACCTGCCAGATAAATCTTTTTCCACCCTCAGCAGTACCCAGGATAATGGTATTGTTGTTGTTATACTCAAATTCACCTGTTGCGTAAAAGCATCTTAGGGGAAATACTGGCGTGTAAAGTTGATGCCCGCTACACGGTCGTAAGCCTCAATACAAGTATACTTAACGATGTGGGCCAACTTAATGGCCGACTTATAATCGGAAGGTATATTGTAATAGTTCATGTCGGTTTCCTTGTCGTCGTAGCGCCACATGAAATCAATATTGTAAGGCTGAACATAGTTAACCTGAAGCCATTTGTCGAATGGTGTCTGGCTGATGACCTCGGGTTTTATCACACTTTCCTCACTCAGTTTGTCCTCAGAGCAAGACGAAAGTGTCATACCTGCACCTACAAACAGGAGTATGTATAAAAGATTCTTTTTCATCTTGAAATATCTTTTTTTGAATAATCGGTATTATTAATTTCTTGGATTGGCCTCGAGTCCCTGCCTGACGGATTGAGTAAGGAATCTGTACTGCACGGCGTGGATCGTCGGTTTTGAGCCAGTCGGTAACCTTCAGAGGTGTGCCGTTAGCACCGATTGTACGGCGTGGAATGACGATACGGTAACGGTTTACGTCGTCCCAGCGCAAGCCCTGGTGTATGGTTTCGATACGGCGGAAGCCGAGAACACACTGCAACATGGTTTCCTGCTGACTGCCTTCAGCATCAATTGTGAACGTAGGATTGAGGTGCTTCTTAACCGTTGAGGCCATTTTTGCAGCGTCATCGTACGAATAGTCTACACTGTTGTAGAAGTTCTTGATGAGCTGTGGCGTCAGTGTCGTGCTGGTTTGTACAATATTGTGCATCCACGTATTGAGGTCGGCGCAAGCCTTGTCATACTGTTTGAGAATGGTATAAAGCCTCGGCACGGCAAAGCAATGTTTCGTCGGTAGAGAAGTCTACGTTAACCGTGTGTGCACGACCCGTCTGCAGAACAGGATCGGTATACTCGAACATGTAGGGGCAATTTCCACACCTGGCAGATGTCGTAATTGTTGCCTGCACCGGTGAAAGGCTTTTACATAGTAGCTGGCTGCTCCCCAAAATGTTCTGTGCATTGAGGTCTTCCATGTTGCCGAGATAGCGGCCATGGCTGTACCTTCTAAAGTATATGTAAGGGCCAAAAAGTACTCCTACTTCCGACTGTTTTGTGGTAAGCATCAGGTTGCAGCTCAAATCGGCACTGATATAATGCTGATTATATGCTCAAATCCACGAGCAAGATTGCCCATAACCCTGCCAGTCGCGCAGAACTGCTGAGGGGTTACTGCCCAGTACCTGATTGGCACATTCTACCACTTTGTCCCATTTCTGGTAATAAAAGATAGAAGCGGGCAGCAAAGGCATAGAGCGGCCTTGCGGTTGAAATGGTATTTGGGAACCCGGTAATTATCGTTTACAAGCGGCAGCGCAGCCTGAATATCCTCGTCGATGGCCTTATAAACCTCGGCAACAGTACCACGGGTATGTTTGCTGGTAAGTGTTTCAACCTGTTTTGAAACCGGTATACCCAGGTCCTTGTCGGCCGTAGCAGGGTTATACATCTTTGAGAATTCGGTCACTAATTTAAAGTGTCCGTATGCACGAAGCAGCAATGCTTCGGCGCGGAGTCCTTCGAGCTTTGTACGCGTTTCGCTGCTGATATGGGTTGCTTCCAACTTGTCAATGTCAACGAGTGCTTCGTTGGCCGCGGCAATCGACTGGTATTGCTCCAGCCAAAAAAATACTCAGGACCGTCGTTGGATGTTTCCATAACGTCCCTGCCAAAAGTAAACTTCGTCGCCGAAACGGTTTGCCGTTAGGGTTGGTAGCACCATAGTAATCGGTATTGTCAGACATTAATTCGTTGACCAGAATATCGTTACCAGTGGGATAGGCATTGGTTAACAGGTCAGCAATTTTGTCTCCAGAGTCCATTGTAGTACGGTTGTCCGGCATCGTGTCGAGGAAATCGTTGCACGACGAAAAGGTCAGAACCGAGGCAACTGCTACAACAGCGTTATATAATATTTTCTTTGATTTCATAATATTGTTGTCTTGTTTTATAAACCTAATCTCAGCGTAAGGGTGAACTGTTTGGGCGAAGGAACAGCTACACCACCCGTGTTAAAGAACTCCGGATCCTGGCCATTGAGCTTCTTGTCAGCATATAAAAGGAAGAGGTTTGTGGCCTGCAGCTTGAGGCTTACGTCGTTAAGTCCCCACGATTGTATAAGTGTTCTGGGGAACTGATAGCCCTAACGTAATTTCTTTCATGCGGATAAAGTCGCCCTTTGCAACGCGTGCCGTAGAATGGTTATATGCGTTGTAGGCATACTCCAGGTTGGTATCGTTCTTGTTCTGCCGCTTCGAGGAGATGACAGGAATATCAGTTTTCTTCTCGTCACCGGCGTGCATCCAGCGGTTGCGGAACTCTTTCGTCATTGAAGTAAAGGTCATCATACTCGTTGCGAAAGACGTCATCCAGGCGGATTACGTTGCCGAACGAATAGGTTACAAACACGTTCAACGACCAATTCTTGTATTTAAAGATGTTGCCAAAGGAGCCAGTTGTCGTAGGATCTGCCGGTCCTTCATACTTCAGGAACTTTAATTTCTCAGGGTCACGGGTCTGGAAGTAGATACCTGTTGTAGTAACGTTTCCGTCCTGGTCGAGGAATGTAGGCAGACCTTCGTTGTTCAGCCCTCTGAATGGTATTGAGAAGATGGAACGTACAGGATAGCCTTTCAATGGATAACCGCTACCGTCGAGCAGCGAAATCATCTTGGCTGGACTGTAAAGATCGGTAATTTCGTTGTGCGTATGCGAGTAGATGAAGTTCGTTGTCCAGCTGAAGTCCTTGCGAACAATATTTTTTTGTGGTAAAGCGATATTTCGTAACCGTTCGACTTCATCGATGCAACGTTGGCAAGTTCATATCCTCCGTAAAGTACGGTGTTGGCATATCCTACGAGGGTCGTAGTTGTTACGCCAGTAGAAATCGGCCGAAAGGTCAATGCGGTTCTTGAGGAATCCGAGGTCGGCACCCACGTTAAATTCGTGCTTCTTCTCATAGGTAAGTGCCGCGTTACCAAGCTCCATGTCGATACCCGACTCTTGAAGAGAAGACAGAGGACGCCATGGGTTTTTGCTCGTGAAGATAGGAAGTGCGTTGGTTATGGCCGGACGGTCACCCGTTAATGAGTAGCTCAGACGCAGGGTTGCGTTTGTCCATACATCCTTAAACGTCTTGTCCCACCAGCTTTCCTCATGTGCATTCCATACGCCTGAAACGTTCACGTAGGCATCCAGCGTGCCGAGTTGGCATGTCCCAGATAGTTTGAGCCTTCGTAACGCAAAGTACCGGTGAGCGAGTAGCGGCCTTTGTACGAATAAGTAGCCGTACCAAAGAAGGCTTCCTGGCGCGTATGGGTGTTGGCCATCGAGAAATATTGCGTGCCTTGCTCAGAGCCTTTCTTGAACACTTTGTAGGCATACAATGGCACTTCGCCTTTGCTGTATTGCAAACCCCATCCGCGGAACCATGTGGTTTTTGCGGTCATACGAGTTACTTTCCATACCGGCGAGGAAGTTTACAATGTGATCTTTGTTGAACACATCGTTGTAGGCGATGGTGAATCGTGAGTCCCAGCCGAACATACGGTTGTCTGTACGCTCATAGATACCACCATAGGGGCAGAACCGATACAGGCAGCGCGTAAATGTTGTCGGGGTCGTTTTTGTAAAGGAAGGGGTTGACATCGCGGATGGCTGTCGTGCCCATTGCGCGGTAAGCCTGCGCCTGGTTCGAATCGTCCTTGATGTTATGTTCCTGCGATGACGAGTTTGTTTTTGTTGCCAGCAACAGCGAAAGTTTCAGCTTGTTGTTGTTCAGCGGGCGGTAGTCAATGCGTCCCTGTACACGAAGGTCGTTTACATTGAGGTCGATATAGTTGTTGTCGAGCTCCTGGAAAATATTAAACGGAGCATAGTTACGTGTGTAATATTCGTCAGCATCGAGCGTACGTGAGGTGTTCAGTGCGTACGAGTAGGGGTTAATATCGAAGTCACGCTTAACGGTTCCCATTACAGGGTCAACCTCGCTGCTCATGGTTCCGGGTGCTTTCTGCTTGCGGTACGATGCGTTTGCAATAGAGGTTTACGCTGAAGTGGCGGTTAATGTTGTAAGTGGTATTTACGTTTGCCGTATAGCGCTGCACCTTGCTGGCCCTGGTCCAGCCCGGATCGAACATGGCACTTAACGATGCATAGTAGTCTGATTTGTCAGTACCGCCGCTCATGCTCACCGAATGGTTGTGCATAATAGCATTTGAGAACAACTTGTCAAACCAGTTGGTGTTGCGGTATTCTGCTGCACGCAGGTAGGCAGTGCGGGCTTCCGGTGTGTTGGGCAGACCGAACTGGCCGCTTGATACATTGTAAGAGCTGATTAAATTATACATCTTTCCGTACACACCGCTGTTCATGGCGTTCGCCGTTTCAGCATAGTTCAGCCAGCCTTTCTGCTGTAATTCCTGGTAAACTCCCATCTGGTCCTGCGAGTTCATAATGTTGAAGTTGCTGTAACTGGGCTTCAGACGCATGGTATATTCGCCCGTATAGGTAAGGTGCGACTGTCCTGCCTTTGCCCTTTTTAGTGGTTACAACAATCACACCGGCCATGGCACGTGCACCGTAAATTGATGTTGCCGAACCGTCTTTCAGAATCTGAAAGCTCTCAATATCGTCGGCGTTCAAACCTGCTATGGCTGATGAGATAAGGGTATTGGCGTCTCCCGACGACAGCTTGTCGGCGTCCACGTCAACTACGTCTTCCTGAATCACACCGTCAACTACCCACAGAGGCTTGCTGCTACCGAAGATAGAGGTAGCACCGCGCACGCGAATCTTCGGTGCCGTACCGAATGTTCCCGACACGTTTTTGCACGCTCACACCGGCCGAGCGGCCTTCCAATGAGCGGCTGATGTCGGCCATACCGTCAATCTTGGCGTCGGCAGCATTAATCTTTGTTGTAGCACCCGAGAAGGTTCGCTTGTCCTGCGACGACATACCTGTGACGACAACCTCACCAATTGTGTTGTTATCGTCGGCCAGAGAAACCTTCATTCCCTGCTTGGCACTGACGGTTTGGGTAACCATTCCAATGTAGCTGATGACCAGTTTCTTGCCTGCCGGTACATCGAGGGTGAAGTTACCGTCTGTGTTTGTCACCACGCCTGTCTTTGTTCCTTGTATCTGGACAGACGCTCCAATGATAGGAAGACCGTCGGCTTGCGAAACCACGGTACCCGTAATCTTATTTTGGGCCAGTGCCATTCCTACGAACAGGAAGAGGCATCCCAATATAAGAGATAATTTTCTTTTCATAAATGATTCGTTCAGATTATTATATTGTATTATAGTTATCCTAACTAAGTAAGCCATCGTATGCAACGACGACAACGCCCCGACCGCACGCTATATGGCGGACGGGAAAAATTTGTAATGCTTATTTTCTGATAATTTTCCTGCCCTTTCTGATAATAATTCCTTTGTAACTGTTGTTAACTTGCTGACCTGCCATGTTGTAAGTAGCGTCATGCAGTTCTTCAGCCTTGCTTTCCATGCTGCTGATGCCCGTACTTCAGAGACTGTATTTGAGAATTTCGATTCACCTTTCCCCGTTACTACGGTTACATTGTAAGTATGTTCGCCGCCATGGGTGTCGGTGTACGAAGGTGATGTAACGGTTGTTACGTAGTTGCCGTCGCGGTATACTTTGTATCCTGTAACAGTTCCGTTTCCTTGTTCGTATGTAATATCGTCAATCATGAGCACCTGGTTAATGTTAAGAGGTGTGGTATGATGTATGGTAAAGTAGCGCGCTCCTGCCGGCAGGCTTACGGTCATCTTCTGCCATTCGGCCGTCTTCATGCTGATAACGGTGTCTGTTACCGTGTGTGTGAAGCTGGTATACAGCGAGTCGGTAGTTGAATAGGCAACCTCAAAAGCTTGGTGTTCCGTTCGATTTGTTCAGGGTTTTATACCAGAACGATATGTGCTGTGCATCGCCCGAGAGAGCAGGTGATATAAGCCAGTCGCTTACCTTGTTGCCCATTGCCATATCCTGATTCATGGTAAATGCTGCCAAAAACTGTTTGCCGCTGTGTGCTTTAAACACATCAAGTGTGCTGGCTGCGGCGGTTCCGGCTTCGTCTGCCTTCACCGAGTCGGCATTAAATGTAATGAAGGCAAAGGCCTCTTCCTCGAAGTTGAAAATGGTATCCCGAAATATCGAGCGAGTATTCCCTTGTCGGCATCGTAGTTGTACCAGGGGCCAATGTGGTATTCATATTCCAGATAGTGACCGTCGCCGGGCAGTGAAAATGCGGGATAGCTTTCCATATCATCGGTAACTGTCGTCTTGTCGTCGGCTACTTTGTTCCATGCAAGCTGGTTCACAGTGCCGTTATGGTGGGCCGACAGCGTGGTTACGGGCGTAACCTGAGCCTGTATTACGGGCACCGTTACGGTTGCGGTAGTGTTGTCTTCCGGGCTTTGCTCGGGAGCGTAGTCGGCTACGGCATACAGCTTCAGGCTGTCTTCGTTCACCGTTGGTGTAAATGTCAGAACCGTTTTACGGCTTTCGTTCGCAGCCAGTGTTTTCGTTAACATCCCTTTCGGCCACCATCTTGTCGTTGGCATACAGGCGTACGGTATAGCCCGTTGCAGGGCTTTTGTGCCGTAGTTTGTAACCACAGCCGTTACTTCTGCAGGCTGTGCACCGAACATTCTGGCAGGCGTATGCAGGGGCTGTTGCCAGATTGTTTTCCGTAGGGTCGTCAATGTTCACATTGTATAGTCCGGCCCATACGTCGGCAGCTGTTGAGCTGCCATGGAACTGTATGATGACGTTGTTCAGCCCTTTCAGGGGAGCCAGACTTACCGTATACTGTTTTTTTGTCGATTCGCCACGCACGTCAAGGCGTTTCACTGTAAGGTCAGGCAGTATGGCATTTACCTCTATTTGTGTATTCTTTTCAGGAGCAACGGTATAGGTAAGCGTCGGTTTTACGGCATGTGTAAGGTCTAATTTCCCTGAGTTGAAGTCGGCACCGTCCTTCCCTCCCAATTTAAAACCATATTACCTTATTGGTGCTGTAACGTACCACTCCGCCTGTTTCCTTTCGCCACCAGTAGTGGTTTTTACTGTCGGTCCAGCCGTTATTTGCCCAGTTTATCGCCTCCTCAAAGTTTATTCTGACGGGCAATTTATAGGGGTCGCCTGTTAAAACCTCGTCCGATACCGTCGGGTCGCTCTCGCCTCCGTCGTTTACAGCCGTTACGGCATAGGTTATAAGGCGCTGCGGCCCGCCCATATTGTCGAGCACAACAGCCGTATCGTTCTTTTTTCGGTTGTAGCCACAAGCTGGTACTTGTAGTTCTCAACCCTGTATATTTTATACCGGCAGTTGGCTGCATCAAAATAGCCATAGCTGGCACCTTTCGCTGGTTTCTGCCACCTTATTATATCATGTGTACCGTCGTTGCCTATGCGAACGTTTGTCACTTTTCCCGGCTTGTCTTCGCCCGAAAAGGCTGTTGTGCTTACAGGCTCGCCCATTCCCCTGTCGCTGTATGCAATGAGGGTGTAGAGGTTATTGCCTTGTGCAGGTGTCCTGTCGGTCCAGGTTATCCGTGTTCCTGTTGCCGGGCTGGCAAGGGTATGAATCAATTCAAAGTTACGGTAAACCTCAAGCTTTGTCAAAGCCGTCAGTATGCTGCCGTCAATATTGTGTGTTGGCGTAGTAAAGGTGAGCACCGTCTGTCGCAAACCGGCCCCAGTTTGTGCGGTCGTAAGGAACGAAACGGGTCGCGGTGCTGCCTGTGTGGTAACCTCCGTAACCTTTATCTGGCTTACGAGCACAGCGTTGCTGCCGGGTGCTGCCGTGTTATGGAAGCCGGCCCTGTATGCTCCTGTCTCCTTTGCCGTGAAATAATACTGGGGTGTAATGCCGCGAAAGTCGAGCAGAAGATTCCTGTCGAGCATGCTGAAAGCTACTGGATTTGTGCCCCTGTCCAAAGGCAATGGCCATGCTTTCGCTTTGTGAAGCACCTCCGGCGCGGGCCGTAAACGTTACCTCATACACCTTTCCGGCTTCAACCTGAAAGGGCTGAGTAAGAAGCCAGTCGTCGTTATTGTGCGACGATATGCCGTAGCAGATGGCCGAATGGCTGTTCGAATCGTACCGCCATGTGTTGTCATCGCCGTTGCTGTTGATAACCGTGAGAGTATTAAAGGCTTCTTCTGTATTGACATCGTTTGTATAAACCGTGTGCCCACTATATGGCAAGGCTGCCTCTGACGGCAGCATACCAAATGCAAAAAACAATATAAAAAGAAGCCTTTTTATCATTGTGAAGCACATTTCTGGGGTTACAAACTCTATAATCTGGTTGCAAAGGTATGATAAAAACTTAATACGCAATTTCTTTAGCTTAAAATTTTCGATTTGTTACATTTTTTTAAGCATTAAATCATCAATTTGTTTGCTTGTATATGTATGTTTTGTTATTTTTTTGCAAGAAACAAGTCAAAAATGCGTTATTATTTTTGTCATGTACTTGTTTTTACCGGCTTACTGTTGGCAGAAAAAGTGTTAATACATTATTATATTTATTAAACTAACGTGCTTATGAACAAATTTTTATCTCGTCTTGCTGGGCTTTTTCCTGAGCCTTGGAAACATCAGCGCCGAAGTAATCAGTCATTATACCTGCAACTTTGATACAGCTTTCGGTGCTCTTAACGGTGCAAGGGAGTATACCGACCCTGCTGCAGCTCCCGACGGATGGGCGCACATGCCCGACGGTAAGGATATGAACGGTTACGGAAAACTTACTTATCCTACCTATTCGTTTGAAACAAAAACTACCTACGACGGCGCAGGGTCGCTCTATGTGAACGCTCAAAAACCGGTACAACAGGGTATGAAGACGACTACGTCGACTTCTATGACCTGCTTGTTACACCGCGTATTACGGGTACGGCTTCGTTGTATGCGCGCCTGTCTTCCGCCTCAGGCTCGGTGTCGTTCTATAAAATTAAGGAGGCGGGCGGCAGGTTAATCAGGGGCGCCAAAATCCTGTGGCCAGGTCGGCCAAAAAGAAATGAGTGGACGCAGCTTGTCATACCGTCGCTCAACGGCGAGCGTATCGGCATACGAATAGACCAGGCTTACATCGACAATTTTACAGCCGACCAGGCCGAAATAACCTTTAAGCCCAACCTTATTATAAGTGGCAGGCCGGCCATGGCGGAGTATCACGATGTCGACGACAACGGCAACTATACGCTTGCATGGAAGGTTGTGCTGAAAAACAACGGCAAGATAAAGGTCAATGGCGGCGAATACAGTTTGAAGTTGCTGGCGGAACCGACACCCTTGCATCGTTCCCCATCGTGCACGACATCGCCGTGGGGGCTTCTTCTGATACCATTCTGGTAACCCGTCGAGGTTAATATCGCACAGTTTGGCACGCGCAGTACGTCGTTCAGTATTGTTGAAACGGCCGGTGGCAATGTTTACAAGCCCCAGCCCGTAGTGCTTACTCCTGCCCGTGGTATATTGGAAATGAAAGACGGCCGCTATGCCATTGAGAACGGCAGCTGGATTAATTTCGGGTCGTCGGCATCGGCAGCCTCCTTTGTGCTCACCGTATCGAACGCCGGTGGACGCCCGCTTCATTTCACCTCTTTGGCGTTGCCTGCCGGCTATACGGCCAGTGTCATGCCGCCTTTCACGCTTGCTGCCCATGCCTCGACCGAGTAACGCTCACGCGTACCGCTACACCCGTCGGGCCTCGCACGGGCGAACTGAAGCTCTCGGGCGACACAACCTGCGTCCTTAACCTCACAGGCTCATCGTTTAGCGGGGATATTTGGACGGCCAATTTTGAAGATAACCGCATTCCTTCTTCTTTTATTGCCGGAGGATGGGACACAGTATTACCCCCAGTACGCGTTAATAGTCGGCAATAAGTATGCGTTGAAGCTCCTGATACTCCTTCTATGCTGGTTACGCCGAAGCTAAGGGCCGGCGCCGGCGACAAATTGCAGTTTAGTGTGGCCGGTGCCAGTTCGGCCACGGGTACGAATTTGAAGGAAATTTAAAGGTTTACATATCGGCCAACCGTCACAAATGGACGCTCCTCGATACGTTCAGTGCCACGGCTGCCGACGAAACCCACCGCCTCAGCAAGGCTCGTGCCGGACGCTCGAGGGCGTATTACCAGAGTATTCCCTACACGGTTACCCTGCCTGCAGGCCGCTGGTATGTGGCCTTTGAGGGGCGATCATGTATACCTCGACGATATAGCCGGCCTGCATGCTGAGCCTTTGGGGCACGACCTTTACCTGTCGTCGGCCGTACTTCCTGCCGCAGGTGCAGTAAACAGCAGGGGCTGATTATGCCGTCACCGTGCAGAATCTGGGTGTAGATGAGGCCGAAGGGAGCTACCGTGCACAGCTTTTTGTTGATGGCGTTGCGGTTGATTCGGCCGCCTCAGTAAGTCTGCCTGCCGGAGGCTCGGCATCGTTCTCGTTCCATTATACGCCTCATGCCGCAGGTTCTTACAGGGCTTATGTTCAGCTCTCGGGCGCGGGCTTTACCCTCTCTACCGATACCGTTGCCACCACCGTAGCCGCTGAAACGGGCGAGCGTGTGGTGCAGATTGGCAAGCCTTCAACCTCAATGTGGAGCGGAACTACCTATGCTCCCGTATACGGTACGCGCGCATTGAGCCAGACCGAGATAGCACTTGCACCCGAAGCACTGCCTTTCGGTGCAGGAACACGTATTAAGGCGGTGGCCTTTCAGGGAACGGTAGCCAGAACTGCCGTACAGAAAGTACACGCCATGATAGGCTGCAGCGCGGTAAAGAAATTCAGTTTTCCCTATGCGTTCAGCGACCATTCCGGCTGGACAACCATTTACAACGGTCCCTATAACTTTGAAAAGACTACTGCTACGGCCGAAATTATGAAAATCAACATGGCCTCTCCCTTCGTGTACGACGGCACCAGCCTGCACCTGTTCTTCGATAACGAGCTGGTGGGTGAGGGCGCAGCGCTCAACTTTACCAAAGAAGCCACGGGCCAGTTATGCTCTGCCATCATGCGCGATAAGTATGCAACGGGTGCTTTACCGATGCCGACAAGCCGTCATCAGCCGATGCTCCTGTGGTTTATCTGACGATAGAGCGCAACCCTGCTGTATTGTCGGGCGTTGTTACGTCAAGGCAAACCCGTCGCGCTCTGGCCGGTATTCCGGTAAAACTGACCTGCAACGACGTGGTTTTATACGGCTACGACGGGAGCCGACGGCCGTTATTCGCTTACGGTATACAAGCTCGACAACGCCTATACGCTGTCGGTATCGGCAGGCGGCTACATGCCTTTTGAGGTCGAAAATGTAAGGCTTTCGGCCGACAGTACGCTGAACTTCTCGCTCAACGCTGCCCGCGGTTTCTATATCAGCCGTTGCACACCGCCTGCCACGGCAACGGTAAACACGCCATATACCGCTACGGCCCATGTACGAAATGTAGAGCATTCGGCGCTCAGCGCGTCGGCATATACAGCCCGTCTTTATGTAAACGGCGAGGCAGTAGCCAGGGCTGAGAGCCAGACAGTGGCGGCGGGCGGTGAGGCCGACTTCATATTCCGCTATACTCCGCATGCTGCGCTCACGGCCCCTGCGTGCATTGTGTTCAACGTTAACGACGATGTGGTGAACACATCCGATACCGTTTCGCTGGCCATCCAGCCCGAAAAAGGCACGCGGAACATGGCAGGCTGGCGACAGCCTTTACGCTTTTCGAGCACGGGGCGTGCGCCCGCATCGCTGCTGTATGCCAACAGCAAAGCGGTTGTCATATACCCCAAAAATATAATAGGTATGCCTGCCGGCTCTGATATTACGCGGTTGTATTTCAAGGGCTATACCTCAACCGGCGGCACCGATTACGATGCCCGCGTAAAGGTTTATCTGCAAAATACCGATGACGCACCGTTTGCCGACAACGGCGAATACAGCGTAAGCGCACTGAAAGTTGATTCTGTTTTGCACATGACTACAGGTGTACGACGGCACCCTTCGCGTTGTACACGGTAAGGGTTCGGCCTCAAATGCCGATGTCGTACTCGATTTTGTGCTCGACCAGAAATTCAAATATGACGGACGCAATCTGCGCATGACGGTCATCTATTCAAGCGCCGACGGATCGAGTTCCATGGATGTTCATTACGTCTCCGACTCACGATTCGACAAGGCTGTTTACCTTACGCAGAGCGATATATCGTTAGAAGCTGCTAAAACATGGTATCAGCGCACCATGCCTGTGGCTTGTTCCGAGGCCGAAAGAGGGCAGAAGTTCAGCGGAACGGTGACGGCTGCCGACGGCCATGCCGTTGCAGGGGCTGTGGTAACACTGGCTTCTGACGACGTGATGTATGCAGGGAACTACCGGTGCCGACGGCCATTTTGACATTACTGTCATCCAGACCGGGCGCACCTATACGGCCGAAATATCGGCTCCCGGCTACCTTACCGGCCACAGCCAGCATGCTAGTGCCGATGCTCCTGTGACCTGCGACGTGGTGCTTGCCGCCGATCCTGCAAACGTCTGTACGACGGGTTGACGGCGAGGCGGCATCGAAGTCGGCAGCGGTTTACGATTTCAGCGGACGGCTTGTGGGTCGTACCGCCGGCGGCCGTATGCGTCGGGTCTGGCCCCGGGCATCTATATTGTCAGCGGCCGAAAGGTACTGTAAAATAGCCGGCCGCCGTTTTCAAAGCATGTAAAAGGGCTTTGCCTGACCTGATGGTTTTGGCAAAGCCCCTCTGATGTAATCCCGAAAAACGCCACCGTGCAGCCATCCCTGCTGCCTGGCCCCTTTATGGTTAATATACAGCGGTGTTATAGGCCGGCGATACGTTGTTTACGGCTGGCGGAAATATCGGTCTGCCTCTTTCTGTTGGGCGAAAGGGCAAACATTTGCCATGCACATCCGAGCGAGAGAACAAAGCTCGTTCATGAGCGTAGGAAAGGTTACATTCATGGCCGTTTCGCTACCACGCCGCAAACGACATAATGCCCGTTGCCAGAATCTTGCCCGTTAACTTCAGGTTACTGTTGTTGTTATCCAGTGTTGTATATTTTATGCGGTATGAAACAGGAAAGACAGGAAGCGTAAAAGTACAGAGTATCAGCCTTGGAGAACGCAACAATTCTGTTTTTGTCGTCCGGTAGCCTGTACCCGTCTGCACCTTCCCGATGTTTCACTGAAATAAAAATACGGCAAAAGTTACAACAAAAATATGTTACCGTATGGTTAGAAATTTGTTTTTCCTTAATGCTTTGTATCCTGTCGGCCTCGCCGGTTTCTCATCTTCGCGGAGGGGCTTGCCTGCAAGCCTTAGTATGACAGGCGTTGTGGTTAATAAAGCTTGTTCTCACGCTTTTACACCATTACGCTGTCCCCTTTCCAGTGTATTCCCCTGTGTTTTCATGAGTATGTTGAGTGTGTGGCGGCCGTAGTATGCGTTGTTGACGGCCGCCGAACGCATGGTATGACGGCCGTGGTATGCGTTGCTGACGGCCGCCGCCCGACGACTATTACATCGTGTACGTGCCCCCTAAGTTAGGGGGTTGGGGTCTGAACCGTCGTAATCCTTTATTAAATAAAGCGTAAACGTATATTAAATAAAGCGTAAACGTAAAGGGAGCGTAATTACATCTTCACCTGAAGTATGTAACAGGCAATACCCTGCACGTTTTTCTCGTGCGCAGAATATGCCCTGTAAGGATGCTATTGGAGGTTGGGGAGGGGTTGTTCAGACCCCAGCCCCCTAACCCAGGGGGCACGATAGGGACGTAATTAGAGGTTGGGAGGGTTGTTCAGACCCCAACTAACTTAGGGGCCGGAGCACACCGGAACAGGGGCACGTCAGAAGACTTTTTATACCTGCTTGGCGACACACCGTAGTATTTTTGAAGGCCGTGCTGAAGTAAGCCGCATCGGTGAAGCCCGTTTTGATGGCCACTTCCTGTACCTGATGCCCCTCGAGAGCAGGCGGGCCGCCGCTTTCATGCGTACAATGGTGATGAGTTCGCCGGGCGACTGGCCGGTCAGTGCCTTTAGTTTTTCGTACAATATGGTTCTGCTCTATGGCCATTTCGCGACATAACATGTTGACGTTGAAATCGGTTTTCTCCATATTGTCGCTGATAAAATGTCATGCAATGGTTCGGAATTGGCGGTCAATATCGTTCAGTATGGCGCTACTTCCGGTATGGCCGTCTTCAGCAACCGCATTGTCGTTATGCCCTTTCGACTGGTATTCGCCATGATATTGTTGCGCAGACTGCTCCCTGCTGCTCATCATGTTGTGTACCTTTGCCAGCAGAATTTCGGTATCGAAAGGCTTGGGAATATAGTCGTCAGCCCCGCAATCGAAGCCCTTTATCATGCTTTCGCGCCCGCCTGGCGCTGTTAACAGAATGACGGGTGGCGCGACGTAGCCACCGGTGTTTGATTTTGCGGCACAGCATATCACCTTGTATGCCCGGCATCATGACGTCGCTGATGATGAAATCAACCATCTGGTGTTCTAAATAACTGAGAGCCTGACGGCCGTCGGCAACGTCAACCACATGATAGCAGGGCCTCAAAGATGTGACGAAGATAATAGCGAAGGTCGTCGTTATCTTCAACAATCGTCAGTCGTTTTGCCTCTGTCTGCGGCAGGGCAGAGGGCCTGTGACGGCAGCGTATTGCAGCAGTCGACGGGAGGTTCAGGCGCAGGGGTGGTGCCGGCACTGCTGTTTTCTGTTGTCACCAGCCCTTTACGATGCAGCCTTAGCGGCAGCCAGCAGTGTTGCCGTTTGTTTGCAAAACGTTACATGAGAACGTGGTGCCCTTGCCTTCATGACTTTGAAAGGTGATGTCGCCGCCGTTGTTGCGCATGATGTTGCGCGCAAAGGCCAGCCCTATACCGTTGCCGCTGCGGTTTGCTGTCGACGGCATTGGCGGCACGATAGAACAGTGTGAACAGCTTTTTCTGCGATTCGGGCGGAATGCCGATGCCCGTATCGCATACGGCAATAACCGTATTGTGGCGGCCTTTGATAAAGCTAATGATGATTTTTCCACCATAACGGTTGTATTTTACCGCGTTCGATACGATGTTATACAGTACGTGATCGGTTTGTTTACGGTTTATCCATACCAGGCATTGTTCCCTTGGGAGGACGAGGACGCAGGTGCAGGGGCCTTTTTCGTTAAGCAGGCAGGCGCAGGCTGTTGTCAGCTCTTTGAGAACGATGTTCAGGTTGCAGGGGCTGTCGGTGTCGGTGCCGTCGCTGTACGTCTGCATGTCCATTTTTGCGGAAATTCAGCGGGTCGGTGGTAAACTGATGGAGCTGTGCACTGCTTAACGCCAGTTCCAGCAAACGCTTGTCGGGCTGGGGCAGTGTTGCTGCGGTTAAGGTCGCGCAGGGGTTGATAATAAGCGTTACCGGGCGTACGTATCGTGGGCGGTATTGACGAAAAACTGCAGCTTGTTCCTGAAATTGCGGCGTTCGAGACGTGCTGCATGGTTGCGCCACGCGCTGTAAAGGCCAGCGATGCCAGCAGCAGGTGAAAGCGGCCCAGGCCCATATACTGTTCCACCATGGGCGTGAAATGTGTATGGAAAGGGTAGCCTCGCCGATGAGCTTACCCGTGTTACGGCTTATGCTGCGCGCACGGAGGTATAGTTTCCCGGCGGCAGGTTGGTATAACGGGCGCTGTTTGCCCGTGAGGTACGAGCCCAGGCGTGGTCGAAATCTTCCATCAGGTAGGTATAAACTATATCATTCTGATACTGGAAAGAGATGGAAGAGAACGAGATGGTAAACGTATTTTCGTCGTGTTTTAAGTGTATATCCCTGTTTGTAAGCAGCATTTTTGTTGATGGAAATGCTCGCGCAGGCAGTAGATCTTTACCCGACGGATGCGACACACTGAAAACCCTGAAATGTGGAGGGTGCCGTATAATGATAATTGCCAAAAGCCAGCGGATTGAACGATACTACGCCGTTGTCGCTGCCATAATAGAACCGTCCGTCAGCGGCTTTGTAAAGGCTGTGGGTTTGTAATTGGCTACTTGTTCGTTCAGTGTGCTCAGCGACGAGATACAGTACCTCCATGTCGCGACGCTGCTGCATGTAGGCAAGCCCGTGGTCGGTGCTTGTCCACACGCGGCCTTACGGTCAGTGGCCACACTGTATACATAGTTTGAGGGCAGCCGCTGGCCGTAGTATACACCATTGCACGGCCTGTTGCCGGGTTAAAAAGCACCAGCCGCGCCGCCGTCTGTGGCCAGCCACAGGTGGTCTTTATCCTGTGTAGCGATAAAGGTTGATGTAGCTGTTGCTCTTTATTCCGTAGCGTTTGGGATAGTCGAAGTGCTTTGCAAAGGCCCGTGCCATCGCTGTTGACGGTATAGAATCCGTTGGCCGTTGCAATGGCCAGGCGGTTGTTTCGATGCCGGTATATGGTGAATATAGTCGATTGCAAAGCTACGGCAGCTCCCTTGCGGCGTAATGCGCATGAGTGTACCCTTTAATCCGCCTGTCCAGAGGTTGTTCCGGCGATCGATGTATATCGAATAGATATGGTTTGTGTGAGCGGAGGAGTTGGCGTAGTGAGCTTTTTCACAATGCGTCCCGATGTGTCGAGCTGCCATAACCCCTCTCCATAGCTGCCCGTCCAGACGTTATCGCCCGTACCCTGGCACAGCGTGAGGAAAAACTACCCTGTAAAGGTGGCGCCATACGCCGCCGGGCGAGCAGATGCTGAGGCCGTCGTCGGTGGCATACCAGAGGTTTTGACGGTGGTCGACGAGCACAGCGTTGACATGATTGTTAATAATGGTCTGTGCATTACCCGATTCGTGCTGGTCGATACGGTAATTTGATTTCAGCAAGTTGCATATCATGATGCCCTCAGTATAGGTGCCTACCCATATGTTTCCGCTGTCGTCGGTTACCGAATCGTACACATCGTTCGACTTTAAAGCGTGCGCTTACGGGGCCGTTAGTGGATAACAGTTTCCACATGGCGCTGCCGTTGCGCGATGCTGCAAACACACCTTCGCCGTCGATACCGAGCAATAGCGTGGCGTTATCGTAAGGAATGATGCAACGATAGGTTTTATCAGAGATGGGAGCATGCTGGGGAGAGGCAACCATACGGTCCTGACGAAGGTTGTATAACAGCACGCCCCCATGCCGTGTACCCGCCCAGAGCAGGCCCGTAAGGTTGTCGACGAAGAGCGCTTGTATGCTCGTGCCTTTAAAAATATAACGAATTTCGGGATGCTTTGTTCTTGAAATCTGGCATATTCCTGAATCGGTAGCTACATAGATGATAAGCGTATTTTTACGACAATATCCGATGCCTTGCCGCGATAAATCAGGCGTACGTCGTGCCACATGGCATCAATTTCGTACACACCCTCCGACGTGCAGGCAAAGGCCTGACGGCCGTGCAGGGTAAGTGCATAAAGGTAAACGGGACGGCGCAGCGCTACCGAGGTCGAGCTGAAGCTTGAAACGGTTGGCAAAAACATCGAAAAACAAACACCTTTTCCCGTATTGGTGTAGGCTGTAATGCCACGCTATATCCTTGCAAAACCTCATCTTTGTGCCCCATTTCGTCTTCAACTACCTCGCTGTTAAACAGCGATAGTTGTGACAACGGGTGCCGTCATAACAGTCGACGCCTGATTTTGTAGCTGCCCACAGGCGGCCAAGGGTTTGTCTTTGCACAGCGAAAACACACGGTCACTGCTAGAGTCCGCGTCGGGCGGATATGGGCTGACAGTGAAACATTTCACCTTTTATGGCAGGCAGAACCCTGCATGAAATGCCGATGAAAAAGCAGGGCAAGCAGGAAACGATGTTTCATATTGTTTTCAGGTGGTTGATGCAAAAGTACATTATTTTCTTAACAGATATTATATATATAAGGAATATTTTATGTATGTTTGACAGAAATTAAAGGTTTTCCGACAAAAACCAATGTTTGCAGGACTGTTAAGTCTTAATTTTGTTGAAAATTCAGAAGAGAGTAAACCCTAAATACGATACTGAAAACAATTTAAATATAAACAAAAACGTATGAAGAAACAAATCTATTATTTCCTTATGCTATTGGCCTTCTTCACTGTAACAGGAGGTAGCGCGCACGCGCAAACTGCGACCCGGCTGCTGAAAGGCTGTGCGGCGACACCAGTAACGACCCTCTATAGGGGCCAGCGTGATGGTGACGCGAAAGAGGGAACCGTTACCAAACATGGAGTGGTAAGCTTTCATTGACGTTGCCCTTCGTGGCAACAGCTTGTGGTAAGCCACACTGGCTTTTGTAACGCAGAGTGTAAAAGCCGATACACAGAAAGGCGAAACGACCCGCTGGCGCTGAAAGAAGACGCAAAAGGCTGGCGCAGTAGTGGTTACACTGCTCTCGGCATTAGCGCGCGACCGCAAGGCCCTCTAGCAGCTACCTCTTTGGGCGAGAGGTTGGCGGCAAGGAACTGCAGAAGGCTAAGGAACCAGCGTCATCAATTCGCTCGCAGGGAAGGTGGCAGGACTTACTGTAAGCCAGACCGCTACGCTTACCGGGCTCAACCTGCGTCTGCAATTTCTTCGCGGCAGTACTGTGAAAGCTTACAGGCAACAGCAGCCGCTGTATGTGATTGACGGTGCGCCCGCGGACAATACCAATTTTACAGCTCTGACCAGTGGGGTGGCTACGATTTGGGCGGACGGAATATCGAGTATTAATCCGACGATATTGAAAACATATCGGTGCCGAGGCCCTGCCGCTTCGGCATTATACGGTAGCCGCACGCATCGCTGTGGCGTTATTTTGATTACCACTAAGAGAAGCCGATGCAAAAGAAAGACTTCACCAGTAGAGCTGAACAGTACGACCACAATTGAGAAACAACTCACCAAAGTGGGACGACGTTCAATCATGAGTTCGGGCAGGGTGCTGACGGCAAAATATCGCTCACTGACGACCGTTTCTCATCGAACAAGAAACTGGGGACCAAGAATCGATCCGCGCTGATGATGACCTAGCTTCGACAGCGTGGCACGCGACGTAATTATCAAGGACAATATTGACGGCTTTTTCCGCGCCGGGTGTCCAACACAACCAACTCGCTTATTGTGAATAAAAAGGCAGGAAAACGGGCGTTCGTATTACCTATGCGACAGGCTGCGCGACAAGGATTTAATACCGAAAACGCACGCCCAGCGCAGCACAGTGAACCTGCGTACCCAACACAACGGACTACGAAATTCCTGGATTTAGACTTCAAGGTTACGTACACGCACGAGGGCGCGAGAGCATCATCCGGCGGTGGCCGACCATCGTGCAAACATCGCACCTCATGACGCTGTCGACTACTTTCGATCAGGCATGGCTAGAAAAGAGAGCATTATGAGGACGAAACGCGAATATTATAACTGGAACTGACGTGGCGACGTAGCAATATATAAACCCTACTGGGTGCTGCACCAAAATGACGAGACGAATCGTGGAAAGGACACCATTACAAGGGTTCGGCCGGTAAGCACGTCACCGCCCGCTGAAACAATCTCACTTTGCAGGCAACGGCCGGCACGACATTAACTATTTTACATTTGAAGAGTTTGCCTGTCCTGCGTCGCCGGGTCGCGAACGCGGCATTAAGCTCGACAAAAGACTACAAGAAACGCACATGTACACGGCTGGAATTACTCGCTAGTTTATAAAGGCAAATTTGGAGATTGGGACTACGGTGCAACACCTCGGCGGAAGCCTGCATAAAACCGACAATAAAACGCCATGACGGCTCAAAACATGATTATGCGCGGCGCTAAGACGTTGAAGAGCTCGCACAGGAGAAAACAATCAGAAGAAATATACCGCCGCCGAGCAGATTAACCGGTGTATGCGAAGCACGAACTTTGCCGGCGATAATCTCGCTTTCCTGGACATGACTTTGCGCAAGTGGCGACTGCTCGTCAACGCTGCCCGTTAACAACAATGTTTACCTGGTATCCGTCGGTACTTCAGGCAGCCTGTTGTTTTCAGAGTGCCGCATGTTGACAAAAATATCATGCCCTATGGCAAGGTGCGTGCTTCGTGAGCTAGGTGGGAAACGACGCAGTCCTTACGGCGCTGAGGCCCACTTATGAGATGCCGGCTCAACGGCTGGCCAATATCCTATGGCTGCTATTTCCAGTGAGACGTGATGCAAACAAGAATCTTTAAGCCTACGATGACAAAACTCTATCGAGCTGATTTGAGCTGAAATTTCTGAAGAACAGGCTGGGATTAGACTTTACTTACTATAACCAGAACAGTAAAGATCAGATTCTTCTCGCATTGAACACATCGCATGCCTCGGGATACCGTTACACAGCTTATCAACGCCGGAACATTGAAAATCGCGGTGCGTAGTGGTGTTAAACACGCGCCCCATCAAAGAAATGAAAAGACTTTAGCTGGGACCTGAATGAACTTCTGCCAAGAACTCAAACAAGGTGAAAGAGCTTGCAAACAGCGCGGATGAGTGTGAGTTAGCACCAGCCAGATGGCTGGGCGTGAAGGTGGTTGCCAAAGTAGGCGAGAACTATGGATGACTGTATGGGCAAGGACTTTTGCGCAACGATAACGGAGATATTATCATCGACGGCAAAGGCCAGGACCGCCCTAAAAATGACCCACGATTTAGAAAGTACTGGGCAACGCTACTTGGGATTGGACAGGTGGATTAACCACAAATGTAAGATACATCCTCTCAATGGATGCTCATTTTCGACGTAAAGGTGGAGCTGACCTCTATTCTATGTCGGCCCGCTCGGCGTATAGTACCGAGAAAACACAAAGAAACGCTCTGAAGGTCGTGACGCATGGTACGAGTCGGAAGAAAGCGATTGGCAGCCGGTGTGACGTCAAAGGACTACAGCATCACGGGTGAGTTGGTGGGCAAAGCAGGCGTGATTGAACAGCCCGACCGGCACGTTTAAGCCCAATGATATTTTATAAGTCCGCAGGAATACCGGACTTATGCACCACGCAGACGGCGCGCCCGTTCATCTACGACAACACATACGTGAAGCTTCGTGGGTTTACTCTCTCGTACGCTTTCCCGCGCAGGATGCTGGGAAAGGTTTGTAGACTGCCCTCTCGGTATCGTTTGTAGCACGCAACTTATTTAACTTGTACAAGAACGTTCCCAACATCGGTTCGACCAGAAGCTATAATAATAGTACGGGAATGGGATTGGAAATTCGGCTCGCTTCCTTCAAGACCGCAGCTTCGGATTAAATGTAAATCTTAAATTCTAAATGCCATGAAATCATTATGGAAGCCTATCCTGTTTATATTTTGTGCATGCTGAGCACTGATGCTAACCATTCGTGCAGCGACAGTGCGTGAAGCAGTGAATACAAACCCTCCAAATCGTCGGACGTCGACCCTTAACTACCAGTGCTCACAGTGTAGCCGGAGATTTGAGCTACTGGGATATGTGGCAGGAGACGGCACTCAGTATGCCATGCCGTTCTCACAATACTTAATGGGCGACTGTGCTGACGGGTGATGGAGGAAAATACACAAGCGACAACCCAGTATATATGGGATATGCTGACGAGCAGATGTACCCATGACGGTAGAGAATCTGGTTGATGTTGTTGAGCTGTGGCTAAAGGATGAAAGTACGCGCAATCTGCTGCATATGGCACGCGTTTCTCCAAGGCTACGTCATGCGGGCCTGATTGACTTTATACGGCGATGTACTGCCCTAGTGCGAAGCCGGCCGCGGTTATATCGACGGGCAATGTATTGCCAAAATTCGACCGCCAGGAGGATATTTACAAAAGACTTTCGCGAGCGAATTGCAAGGATGGCAAACGACCTCATTAGACGCCACTCTGGCGGGCAAGGTTGATGGCGATATTGTCTTTAGCGGCGATGCTGCCGAAGTGCGAAAAGCTGGCCAATTCGCTGCATCTGCGCCTATGCCATGCGCATGGTTAAGCGCTGCTCCTGAGCTGGCAAAGGAAGAGGTTAAGAAAGCATTGCAGAACAATGGCGGCGTAATGCTCGTCGGCTCAGGACCAAGCTTTGCGCGATATGTTACGACAGCTTCGACTGGACGAACGACGAGCACCGCCGTAACGGGCTTTCGCAGCTGATGATAGGGCGTAAAGCCACGCCGTCGATGTATATTTGTTCAACCTTTTTCAATTGTTTGAAACAGCACAAACGACCCTCGTTTGTTTGTGTATTGCCGCAATTACGACGAGAGTTCGCCCAACAATCCGTTCGGCCGACGCGATATTACCGACGAGATGCTTGCCACACCGAAGGCCATTCCAGCCTGTCGACCCCGGATATTTTATTACGACAAGTGGCTGCGGCTATTGAGCAACCTTTGCATATCGGCACGTGAATGTCGCCTCAGATGAACAATATTTTCCTGAAGCTCACCTCTCCCGGCGTTATCATGACCTATGCCGAGACAAAACTCCTCGAGGCTGAGGCGGTAGCACGCTGGGGAACTGAAATACAGCGATCCTGCAGCCAAGTTTTATAAGGAGGGTGTGACGGCAGCATTCCACTTCCTGGAAAATTACGGCGCGCCTGCATTCAGCAACAGCGACATCAATACGTACATTGCTGCCAACAATGTAACCGGTAACCCTCGACGACCAGTTGAAGAAAATAAATACCCAGCTGTGGATATTACATCAATAACTCATGGAGGGCTATGCCAACTGGCGCAGAAGCGACTATCCCGTGCTGAAACCGTCGCCCGATTACGGTGCCAAGTGTATCGATTCACAAACCATACCGCTGCGTCTTTGCTACCCTGTTTTTGAGAGTTCGTACAATAAAGCCAGCTACGATGAGGCTATAAGCCGCCTGGGTGGCACCGACAACTGGAAACAAAACCTGTATGGTGGGACAAGTAAAAGGTATCGTGTTTTAATCGCTTTTATCCGACAAAATGAATGCCCTTGTCTGATGGATTGAATCTTCCTTTCTGGCAGACTTAATCTTCTTTTCTGACAGGCTAAATGCTCTTGTCTGATAAAAAGGGAACACCTTATATAATAATATGTATAACCCATAACAAAAATAACGATCATGAAATACTTATTTTCTATATGGCTTGGTCTGGCGTTATCGTGCGGCCTTTTCATAAGCTGTGCGGCGATGACATCAATACCCCTGAGCTGACAGAAGACACATACCCGCGCATTTTCGGCCAGTGGCCTGAAAAGCCAATGGAAGCCTGGGCGAATTGCACACCGCTCGACAAGCCCCTTTGTAATTAACGCAATATACGCCTTCTCAGTATTGCGAAGGCACGTGGTATCTCGACGGTGTTGAGGTACACAAGGGCGTAGGATACACTTATGTGCCCACGGTGCAAGGCCCGCTTCCATCTGAAACTGGTTGTCAAGACACCGAAATATGAGACTACCCGCGAGGCCTACATTGTTGTAGTGGCGCCAACTTCCTGAATTTTTCGATACAGATTAAATCATCATGAATAAATTTTATAATTTGTTCTAGGATAAAAAGCATGGCAGGTTTTGTGCTTGCCATGTTGATGTCCTGCTGCCCGCAGGTGGAAAGGCTCAGACCACAGTAGTCTTCGGCCTGAAACAGGGCGTGAATATGGCGACTGGCTGTCGCAAAAGGCAAACATTTCGTTTAAAGAGAGCGACGTTCAGATGTTCTCCAACCCGAAAATCACGACCGTATCCGTATTCCGCTGACGAAAGCATCTTGTTCAATGCCGACGGCAGCAAGAATGCAGAAAGCTTTACAAAGCTGCACGGCTGTTGAATGGGCAAGAAAATACAATTTAAAAGGTTATCGTCGACTTGCATATTCTTAACGACAATACGTCAAGCGGAAGCATGAAAAGCTTTGTCGACGATTTTGAAGACGGCCAGCCAGGCAAATGGAAACCGAACAGCAGCAGCGGTATTCAGGTCGATGCCGGTAATCCTGATGCCTCGGGCATTAACAAAAGCCAGAAAGTGCTCCATTACGCAAAACCGAGCCCAGCAACTGGAAAGGTGCAGAGCGCAGGGAGGTGATGATAACGTGTTAAAACCTTTAAGTATATGCGTTTCAGGGTTCGGAAGAACATCGGGTATATAACGTTCAAGTTTGAGGCCGAAGACGGTACCGTTGCCTATCAGGGTTACGACGTAAAAACGCCCAACCAGTGGATAGAGGCCGATGGTCGCCCCACCATAAAACTGGAGGGAAAAGCGGATAAGCTGCATTACAATCAGGCCCGATAACGACCCTGCCGAACTGTGGATTGACGATATTGCCTTCAGCACTAAGCCAGCGGATACCGCACTACTATCAGCAAGACGCTGTGGAACGACAACAATGCACAACAGCATTTTGTTGAATTATGGCGACAAATACAGGGCGAGCTGAAGCAATATCCCAATAACCTGCTTGCCTATGAGCTGTTAAACGAACCTACTGCACCTACGGCGGCCGACTGGAATCAGCTGGCAGCCAAAGCTCCTTGCGCCATTCGTAGTGAAGAACTCGACCGTAAGGTGGTCATTGGCAGCAATCTTTGGAACAACGTTACACAAGTTCCGCTCATCGAAGTTCCCGCCAACGACAAGAATATTATCCTTACTTTCAATTTCTATAACCCGCATTTGCTCACCCATTATCAGGCCTCGTGGCAGAGTTTGCTGGCTCATATCACGGCCCCCGTGCAATATCCGGGCCCGACGATAAGCGATACCGACTTCCAGTTGTTGAGCGAGGCTTCGCAGAAGGCGATTGATAACGAAGGCCGTACCTTCGACAAGGCTAAGATAAAAGCCCTGATAGGTCAGGCCGTTAGCCGCGCGCGCAGGCTCTGGGTCTGGAGGTATGGTGTGCGAATTCGGCTGTTATAACCGCACGCCTGTGCAAAGCAGGCTCCGCTGATCGAAGATGTGGCGCAGGTTTGCCGTGAGTATGGCGTTGGTCATTGCCTGTGGAACTTTCAGGTGGCTTTGGCTCGCAGCTCCCGGACAGTCGACGCAGCCGACCACATACCGAATGCTCAGGTCGACTGGGAAAGACTCAACATTGCATCGCTGAAAACAATGCCGATGTGAAGGCTTTTGCCGACGAAAAACGCCACGGGAGCGTATGGTGCCGACAAGGCTGTCGACGGCATTTACAGCACAAGGTGGGGGCGCCGGCAACAATACGGGTGCATGCAGCTGGTGGATTGACCTCGGAAAACGTGTATGCCGTGAGCATGATTTGTCCGCTTTGGGAGAACTATGCACGCCAGTATGAGGTATACATGGCTACCGAAAAAGCGGCGCCGACGGCATCCCCGTGTGGGGCACAATACCGCTGTTTCACAAGACAAAAGGCTGGCGAGTATATCCGTACTTACATTTCAGACGGTGTGGCAGCAGGTAATCATATCTCCGATCCGCATGTTTTCGATTCGCCTGTCAAGGCACGCTACATCAAAATCAAGCAGCTGAGGAGCGCCTCTGCATCATGGGGCTCGAGCCTTTGGGAAATGCAGGTTCTGGGAACGCCCCGACAATGCTGGCACGTCAACAGATAAGACACAGCCAGCCACGCCGAAAAACCCTGCACACTGCCTGCCTGGGTATCTACACGCTGAGCGGCGTAAAGGTTCACGCCAGAAGCCCGCCCGTGGTGATATTTACCTTCAGGGAGGCAGGAAATATGTTATGCGATAAACCAACAATATGTTATGAACAAACTCATTCTTTTTATATTATCTCTGGGCTTTGCCCTTCATCTGTCAGCTGAAAAACGTCCCGATTATACCAACTCCAGACCGCCGGTTGAGCGTCGTAAGCGATTTAATGGCACGAATGACCCTGAAGAGAAGGCAGCAGATGCGTCAGTATGTAGGGTATAAGCCATATGGTAGGGGCTAAAACGGCAGCTTACGCCACAGGAACTGGCTAAAAGCGATGCCTCCGGCTTCTATCCTGGCGTTACGGTTGAGGATATTCGCGAGATGACGCGCAAGGGACTGATAGGCTCTTTTTCTCCATCGTGGTAACGGCCGAAGAGGCTAATTACCTGCAGACGCTGGCATGCAGAGCCGGCTTAAGATACCTTTGTTCATTGCTATTGACGCTTTACACGGCAACGGACTGTACAAAGGGGCCACCGTTTACCCCACGCCCATTGGTCAGGCTGCTACTTTTGCGCCTGCCATGATTGAAGAAATGTCGCGACAAACTGCCGTCGAGATGCGTGCCTGTAGGCGCACGGGCCTCTCGCGCCCAACGGTAGAGGTGGCGCGTGACTTGCGGTGGGGCGAGTTGGTGAAACGTCGGCGAAGACCCTACTCCATAGGGCTTATGGGAGAGCTACTGTTCGCGGACTGCAGACGTCGAAAAATAGACGGTAACGACAAAGTATTGGCCTGTGTAAAACACTTTATTGGCGGAAGCTTAACCACAAACGGCATCAACGGATCGCCGGCAGACATGTCCGATCGCATGCTGCGCGAGGTGTTTCTACCGCCTTTTCGTGAGGCCGTTGATGCAGGATGCGAAACCCTTATGCCTTCGCACAACGACCTCGAACAGGCATTCCTTGTCACGGAAATAAATGGTTGCTGAACGATCTTCTGCGCAGAGAGATGGGCTTTTAAAGGCGTTATTGTAAGCGACTGGCTGGATGTAGAGCGGTTGAATACTTTCCCATAAGGTAGTGCCCACAAAGGACGAAGCCTCACCTCATGGGCTTTGAAGCAGGGCATCGATGTGCACATGCACGGGCCGGGTTTTGCCGAAAGCATACTGAAGGCATTGCCGAAGGTCGATAGTAGATATGCAAAGACGTTGACGAACGAGTAGCCAAAATTTTTGGAGATGAAATCAGGTTAGGTTTGTTCGATCCTTTTGTCAACCTGAAAATCAATTCCAAAAGGTGTTCACGCCTGAACACAGGCAAACCGCTCGACATGGCGCGCCGCATAGTGCTGTTGCAGAGAACGAAAACAGCCTGTTGCCCTGCAGAAAGGCCGCTATAAGAAGATATTTGTAACAGGGCCATAACGCCGACAATCAGTCGATATTGGGCGACTGGAGCTTGAGCAGCCTGAAGAAAAATGTGTCTCACTATCCTCGAAGGCATAAAGCAGCCGACCCCGATGCCGCCGTCGATTATCAGGACGTAGGGCGCAATGTGCAGGGGACTTACAAAACAGCAGATAGCCGAAGCCGTCTGCAGGGCAAAACAAAGCAGAGCTTGCCATACTTGTTGTTGGCGAAAAATTGATGCGCTATCATTGGAAAGAGAAGACTGCAGGAGAGAATAGCGACCGTTACGAACTGACGTTGCCGGGTCGTCAGAGCAGCTGGTCGAGGCCGTTGGTCAGCCACGGGTGTACCTACTAATTGTGGTGTTGGTGAACGGCCGTCCGCTCACGGTCGAATGGATTTCCAGCCATATCCCTGCTGTCATTGAAGCGTGGGAACCGGGCGCTTTATGGCGGACAGGCCGTAGGCGAAATACTGTATGGCAAGGTGTCGCCGTCGGCAAAGCTGCCACCGTTACCATACCAAGAGGCGCAGGCCAGATTGGCTGTTACTATAATCATAAGTATTGCGCCTACCGCTTTCCATATGCTACGGGCAAGACGTCGCCATTGTACGAGTTTGGCTTTGGCCTCAGTTATACCACGTTTAAATATTCAAAACCACGCCTCTCAGCATCGGTCACTATCGCCCTCCGACAGCGTAAGGGTAAGCGTAGACGTCAACCAATACAGGAAGCGTTGACGCCGAAGAGGTGCCCCAGCTCTACATACACGCGACGACGTTAGCTCGGCTACACGCCCCGTAAAAAGAGCTGAAAGGCTTTTGACGTATTGCCCTGAAGGCAGGCGAAACCAAAACGGTTTCATTCCTCATTACGCCGCAGTCGCTCGCCTGTTACGATGCCAACATGAAGTGCATGGTGTTGAGCCTGGCACTTCACTGTGATGACAGGCAGCTCTCGCGCGACAAAGACCTGCAGTCAATTCGCCTTACAGTGAGGTAAAGGGTGATGCTGTGATGTTTGACGAACCCCCTAAGTTAGGAGCTAAAGGGGGCTGAACACGGTTCTTTTTCTAACTTTATTACTAAAGTATCCTCCTGATGTGTATATTTTTCTATACATATTCAGGAGGATTTTATATATACATTTTGCTTTCATGGCGTAAATCCCTGATGGCTGTTGTTTGCTTGCCCCCTTTCATGTTACCGATTATATTTTTAGTGAAAAGCAAACGCAAAATCAATCATATCGTGCTTCTGCTGGTTTGCTATCCAGGCTTCTTCCAAAATGGCTTGCTTTCGAGATACTGGCCGAAGAGGTTTGCCCAAACGCCTGACAAACTGTTTCTAAAACCTTGTTTTCTTCGGCTGTAAAACAATTTCGGTCGTACGACATCGATGAAACAAGTTGTTGTCCGCTATATCCATTGCCAAAGTCTACAATTTCCATGTCGATGTCTGGCAGCATACCGTACATTGCATTCCACTGGTTTGGCACCGGGCCGACTGCTATGGCCTTGTACGTTAATCCTGTTATTGCCGTGCCGTTGTCGCGGTACGACATGAAGTCGGCATAAAAAAGCAATTTGTTCATTTTCGTGATGAAAATGCCTCCCAGATGTTCTATAAAAAACAGGATGGTGTTTTTCAGCTTGCTCACCGATTGGTACGTGTAGCCGTTGTACTTTCCTCTTTGTATAGTTGCCAAAATATACTGATGTGAAAAATTTCGATGAAACGGTTGTCTTCAAACGAAAAATTTCTGAGCAAGCGGGCATAATCTTCTCCGGCGTCTTCAATAAAAAGTTTTGAAAACTGAAGGATTTTGAATGGCCTTAGCGTTTTCGTTGGCTACGCTCGGCATTTCACCGTTCTCATACAGCCGGTAGGTATTATCGCCAAAACCCAGAATGCGCGACATGGCACTTGCCGACAGCCCATATTGCTTTCTGTACAGCTTTTATTTCGTCAGCGAAAGGAATGCCATATTTTGTACGATACTGGTTATAAAACCCGTTGCAGGTTTACTTCGTCCATTTTTTAGTGGTAAACTGTTCCCCGTATTTTTGGTCTACAAAAACTGGTGTATATTCAAAAACCTCCTTACGGAAGGTCGCCTTTCGCCTTCGTATGAATGGATAATACGATGAGTTCCTGCGAAACTTTCCATATCTATTTAAAATAATCACCTCAATTTATGTTCTGCAATGTGAAAGATATACATACAGATGGCATATTGGCCATGTTTAAAAGCCACTTTTATGTATACCCATGCCTTTTAACGTCTTTTGTGCCAAAATCCACATTTCGCCGTAATGATGAAGTGTATCAGGATGGGGCCGTCAATATAATCATCGGGCGTTAACGTTTTTATGATGTCTTCACGCGTCTTTGGCGTAATCTCCAAATCTAATAGGGTTTGCATATTCTTGCCCCGGTCGTCTCTGAAGATGATGCCGAAAACCGACATTTTAATGTTTAAGTCGGTGAGAAACATTCTACGTCTTTATTTGTAATTGTATTTTTCATTGACAAAAGTTAAACTAAATAATTTAGATAAACAAGTTATCGGTGTTGTTTTTCAACTTTAAAGTTGAATAGATTGTGATATGATGCTGATCCCGTTCCATCCTGTTGTTCTCGTTTTATGATGAAACGTTGAGGTTCGGCGTCAGTAGCGTTGTTGACGGCCGCCGCACGCTGGTGCGACGGCCGTCGTACGCGCTGCCGATCGCCGTCGCACGATGACGATTACATCGGTACGTGCCCCCAAGTTAGGGGGTTGGGGGACTGAACCGTCGTAACTCCTCTATTAAAAAGAAGCGTAACTCAACAGGAAACCTACTACATCTTTTGCCTGGAGCATGTACAGGCAATACCCGCACGTTTTTCTCGTGCACAGGATATGCCCTTGTAAGGATGCAGTTAGAGGTTGGGGAGGTTGTTCAGACCCCAGCCCCCAACTTAGGGCTGACCGAACGTAATTAGGGATGGAAGAGGGTGTCAGACCCCCAACCCCCTAACTTAGGGGCTTGAGCACCGAAAAACTTTTATTATCGTTCCTTTCAGCATAATAATGCTGGTGGCAGGAACTGTATATTGTAAAATGGTTTCACCGTTCACATGGCCCACAACGGGCAGCAGCGCGTCATCGTAAGGCAGTTCGGCAGCGAGGTAACGGTAAACATCGAAAAGTGCCCGACGTGCTGCGGTGGCTGTTATTCAGGCTGATGGTATGACGTATCATCGGGATTGGCGAATACGTACACCCATTTGCCGTCGGTGTTCTTAAATGCTGAGGCCGTAAGATGGCCCTGACTGTGGCAATGGGGTATGTCAGCGGCACCGACGCACATGGCAAGTGAGCATGCTGTAAGCGTAATACTGTGGCCGGTTCGTAACGCGCTTCAGTTTATTGTAGTAAGGCTCGCCGCGATAAGCGTCTTTTACATACCTCCACATCCCAATCTGCTGCATAGAAGGGTAGCTGTCGTGTGCGCTGGTACCAGGAAATCGAAGAGCTGCCAGGTGAAAGCTGCAGCCGCAGGCTCCGGTTGTTTAAGAAGTTCAGCACAAAGCGGTTGATGAGAGTATGCGCCTGTAAAAGTCGATGTCGGTTTGGCGTGCAGCCGCTACGGTTCGGTTGACTTCCGAACCTCGCCCACAGCGTGTTTCTGCCCACGGCACGGGCTAAATCAACGTTCGTTCTTTCCCAGGCACCTATCTGCGTTCGTATTCTCGTAGCCGAACTTATAGCAATGGGTGTTGAATATGCTCGCAACGTCGGCCGTTCGCGCGCAGGCCTCTTTCAAAAACCGTACGTCACTGTCGATATTGTCGCTAAATTGAGCGATATTTTGCGAGCAATGCCCATGCGTTGCAGCTGTGCAGCTATCTTGTGACAGACGGAAGCGTAGCCTCTGCCGTCATTCTTCGCCAGTGACCGGGGTAGAAATTGTTCGTTGATAGGTAAAGATCTTCACGCCGTGTAATGTTTCGTATCGATTAAGTGCTTTTGCAAGGATGGCACAGTTCTCAGCCCACTCGTTATAGTCTTTAGGGACGAAGAGCCAGTTGCCTGTTTGTCCGCCCGCCATCCAGGTATTAGCCGACGCTCCCCAGAAAACGAGCGTCACTTCAGCACCTGTTTCTTCGGCCAGATCAAGTTCCTTGTACAGTGCCTGCATTTCAGGGGTAAGAAATTCAGCGCATCCCAGTTGGTGGTATTGGGGTCGTTGTTGTCGTTTACCGGCTCAAACCACTGTGAAAGCACCCATATCCGGAAGTTGCCGTGCGTATTTTCTTCGCACCCTTGGCACAATAACGTTGTCCCACCTCTTTCAGCCTTAGCGCCATCGTTTTTCGCCAGACAGGCGGTAAGAAAATGAGGGTCAAACTCGACGCCTATGCCCTGAAGGGCGTTCCTGTGGGGCTTCCCACGTTTAAAGACAGGGCTTTTGTTTTGGGCTGATGGGCCACGGGGCGAATACAAAAGCCCATGTCGCGCATGTTTTCCTGTAATTTTCGTTCGCCGTCCCTGATGCCGAGAAACTGCGCCTTTGATGCTGTGGTGGCAGGATTGGCCGACCAGTAGAAACCGCATGTGCCTGTATTGTCGTGGGTTGCTCCATTACATGTTGCCCGCTGCGGGCAGAAATATGCTGTTGCCGTTGGTACCCGTAACGGTGTAGCTCTTGGGTGCCGTTGTAACGGCTCCATGTCCACGCGCAGTTATCGACGAGTTCCTGCAGTCTGTGCTGCCGTAGGCAAGGCCCACTGGCTGCCTAAAGCCTCGGTTGCCCCGTCGTTGCGACCTGCCGAAATGTTCGTGCCAAGGCTTACGTAATGGCCTGCCATATAATGTTTATAGTTTTGCTGGGTGAAGCTTGTTTTTCGTTGAGGCTTCGCCCCATGCAAAGAAATCGCTTTCGTCGGGGTAAACGGCTCCCAGATTGCAGCTCGCCCACAGCGTATGGTTTGCAAGGCCAGGTCGACGGCGCTCAAACGGTCGTCGGCAAACGTAATGCGGGCAATGGAATTTACGGGTATAGCTTTCATGCCGCCGCTGGAAGGACTGGATAACTACTGGGTTTGGCTGCCGTGTTTAGCACATGAAAAGGCAGCCATGGCAATGGTAAGAATATGCTTTTTCATCGTAATTCGGACGAATGTGTGGGGTATGGCGAATGGAATAGTTGGGAAAAGAGATGTTCCTTTTTATTGTGCTTCGGTTTTATTTTACCGGACGGATGGGCGAGGCCTGAGTACCTGTCTCGTAGTCGATAGCACGTTTTGCAGTACTGATTTAAAGCAAAGGCTTCGAAATCGCTCCTGTCGGCGAGGGCTCGAAGCCAGAAATATCCTGTTGTTCCCTTGTCTCTGTATTGCTGTCAACGCGTTTCCCGGCGGCAGGCAAAAATATTTTGTTGCCGTTGGGGCCCGGTAACCGTGTATCCTGCCACGCCGTTGGTGGTGTTCCAGGTCCACGAACATTTCTTTTTAAAAGCTCGTCTATCTGTTCCTTTTGGTAGGAATTTTCCAGGGCAGTCCCAGCTGCGATGCAGCCCCGTCTAGCGGTAGCGGCGATGTTTTCGAGCGTTTCTTCATAGGGGATAAGTGCGCGTGTACCTGGTCGTAGAGGGTGTATTGCGACAGGCTGTACACCGTTTTGTCGCTCTTTTCGCCCCATGCAAAATAGGCGCTGTCGTCTCGGGATGCAGTGCCCCACGTTACACGAGCCCCATTAGTGCCCAGCAAATAAGGCAGACCCATATCGACGGCTTCTATCCCCCTCTCGTCAAATTCTATTATTCCGCCTTGCCGCAACGTGTAGGTGGTTGTGTTGCCGCTGACGTCGCGAATAATCATTTTGGTCAGGCGTGCAGGGCCATGGCAGCTGCGAGCATGATGAACATGGTGAGGAAATGTTTCATGGCAGGGCGATTTTCAGGGTTGATTGTGCGGCTTTTATCACGATAATCGGCTTGCCGCCTCAGTTGGTATTCTGCTGCCGAACCGAGCCCGATGCAGACAGTCCCGGCTGTCGGTGCGCAACGGGCGCAGCAACCGGCCGTCGATGGTGTACAGTTTTACGGGTTCTTGGGTGTTGTGCTTTCAATTTTTATGCCATCAGGCGTGACGGTGATGAGGTCTGTGGCCTGTCCCTGCTGTGTACTGGATTGATACCGCTGGTACAGCTTCGAACGTAATGCGGTCAACGTCGGCCAGGGGATAGGTAACGGCAGCGTCGTTTGTGCTTAACAGCAGTCTCGGTTTCATGGTAAAGGTTATCCTGGTTTTGCCGAAGGGCGTAGGAAATACTACCCTGTCCAGATGGTGATTTGCATGTCGGCTCGCTAGCGCCGTTGCCGATATTCCGGCCCAGAAGCAGCGTGACAACGATGTACTTTATCAGCGAAAACATCCGGATGTGGCGCTTATTCATGTTCATAGCATTGTATTGAAAACACCCCACGCATACAACCGTACGGGCTGTTTGCTGTGGGGTGTATTGCGACGACAGTTATTGAGCCAAAAACGCAATGGAAACCAGCATATTGCCTCATCATGTCGCGTTTATTGAATGATGAAAAAGCTTTTTCAGCAGCTCAAACGGGGCTTCCGCAACCGGTTCAGCCCGTGCAGATTATTTGATAACCTTTCTGCCGCCTGCAATATACAGGCCCGATGGCAGACCTTCGAGGGCCTTTTCGGCCTTTACGCCGGCTCTCACCCGGACGCCTTGCAGGTTAAACACGTCAACGGTAGCACCTTCTTTCTTCATGACGGCGATGCCGGTGGGCTCGGATAACAGCTGTCCGTCGACGCTGCACTTCAGTGTTTGCAGGCTTGCGTCGGTGAGTGGTGATGAGTGCCGTGTTGGCGAGTACCTCGGGCGAGCCGTTACCTCTTCTCGAATGTGTAGCCGTTGAACAGTATGCTCGCCGGAGCTGTTGTTTTATGATATGCACCCTGAAGGTAGCGTTGCTCTGGTAACGGCTTTCACCGATCCGTCGCCGTCAAATCAGACGGTTTCCCATCGGACTGTTGTGTGCCGAGGCAGGCAGAACAAGGTATGGAGTGCCGCAGGCTGCGGGTGCCATCGGCTCCCAATGATTCAAATTTTGCAACGCCATTCTCAATGCCTTTGAATACGGCTATCTTGCTTACGATGTCGGCAACATTGCATTGTCCGGCCCTCGTTGGCGATGGCAAACGGCACACATAACGGTCTCCACTCGTCTTCATCAGCCGTTGTTTTGAGCGTTGCAAAAACGTTATACTGTCCCAATGGCACCGGACTCACCGTAGCTTCCTCGTCAAAAATGTAACCGGGTATGCTGGACGTACGCTCAAACCGAGGGCACGGTCCATCGTTATAATCTCCTTTACATCCTTGGTAAAGTGTAAACAGTAGGCCTCGTTGGTGTTGGCCTCGTTGCGTGTGGTTGTCCAGTAGTAGCCGTCGGTGCCTGCTTTCTTTGCGTTGCGGCCGTCCTTGTAGCCCGCTGCGGGCAGAATGATGGTGGAACCGCTGGGACCTTGTACGTAGTAGGCGTTGTCATCGTCCGACCATGTCCATGTACACGTTTCCATAAGCTCCTCCCATTGTGCCTTCGTTGGCGACTTAAGCCAGGTCTCTCCATAGCACATGGCTACGTCCCAGCAGTGTGGATTGGCATACCATCCGGCAATATCGGTGGTATTTATCTCCGTGTACATGTTGCCATAAGAGGCTGCATTGTAGGTGCCCTGCGTGTGGATAGTGCCCCCATTGGTAGTAATCGCCATAGGCTTTTGGGGTCGGAAGTGCCCGAGTTATGGTCGCACCAGCGCGACTGTGACAGCACACCCATGAAGTTAGCATTGTTGCCAACATACTTGTCGATGTCGTCGTTTACGGCCCACAGGCTTGTAGACGCCATGACAGCCATTGCAAAGGTAAATAGTTTTCATACTGTTGTTTTAAGAGTTAGTGTTATACGTTTTTAGTTAGTTGTGCTTTGTTCGCACTTTTTCTTTTCGGGTACTGCTCCAACTGTGTGTGCAGCCCCTAAATGTGTTTGATGGTGTTCAGACTCATTGCAGGTAAGGTAAAAGCGCTTTCTCTTGCGCATCGTGATTTTGTTTTAGTAATAAACAGTGGCTTTTACGTCTGTTCCGTTCCGTTTGTTTTTCCCTTGTCGGCACAGGGTTGCTTTAACGGTTAAACGGCGATTTGCTGCAATGTTAAAGAAAAACAATAGCAAACAACTAAAGAAAGAAGTTTTGTATTTTAATCTTAATTAATAGCTGAAGGCGATAATAAATGTTACCAACAGCAGACAGTTATGCTGTTTCTCCAGAATTTCGTTGTAGGCAGACAGATGGCATGACGGCTGGAAATATCGCAAAAATGAGCAAATTATAACACCTTATTATAAGACATGTTATAAAAATAGTGCTTGTTTTCGGGCTGTTTTTATATGAACAAACAGGTGTCATTACGGCGTAATTGTGCCTTTTTATATAGGCAAAACAGCTCTGGTACGAGCCGTAAAGCTGTTTTTAGAAATGTAAAAATAGAAAGTTTATTACATTTTTTTCGTCATCGTATATACCTGGTTTACGAGTTTTGCGTTGAGTCCCCGCCGATCAGGGCCTTTTTGTGTTGTCTTTACGCCGTAATCGGTGTAGCCATTACATCGTAATGGTATGACCTTTACATCGTAATTGCATCCCCTTACGATGTAATTGTGTTGTCTTTACGCCGTAATCGTACCCGCTTAACCCCATATTTGTATCCTCTTTACGGCGTAATCGTACAGCCATTACGCCGTAAAGGCAGAACGATAGTGCCGTAAAGCCAACTCGCTTACCCTGTAAAGCTGACGATATATATGAAGTTGGTACTGCTTAAACATGGTTAAGATAAAAGCCTGTGCCTGTCGGGCTATCGCGTATGGCCCGTTATTATTATGGTTCTGCCTTGTATGGGCCCTGACGTCATGATGGAACAGGAAACGCATTAAACGTTATTCGCATTTAATTAACGTAAATATTTCTTAATACGTGCATAATATTTGAACCTTAAACTCTACATTTGCGCTGGTTAACCGTTTGGCAAAATATCTACCTCAAAATGAAGAAACCTATAAAAAGTATTGTACTTGCAGCGATGTTATTGTCGGCTTTGTCGGGAATGGGCAAGACGCGCAAGGCTCTTTTGTCATTATCGACGGCATTCCTGCCGACCGTATCGAGCGTCTTCAGCCGCCCACCATTATGGATATTGCCCGTACGGGCTCTACCATCGCGCCTATTGTGGCGGCGAATACCGCATGTGCTCGCAGACGCCCACCATATCGGCCATAGGATACACCAATATTCTTACAGGCACATGGATGAACAAGCATAATGTTCAGGGCAATGAGAACATACATATTAACTATAATTACTGGAATATTTTCCGCATTGCGAAGAACTCGAAGCGTCCCGTTACAACGGCAATTTTATCTCGGGATGGACCGATAACCGCACCATTCTTCTTGGTGACGGTAAGCCTGAAGCCGGCAACCTGAAGGTTGATTATGCCTACGATGGCTACGATCCTCGACCCCGGTACGCTTCCCCAAAAGAAGGATATGCTGGAGGTTTTACGACTACGACTGCAGTGTAACGGCCGATGCTGCACACAGCATTCGCACCGAGTCGCCCGACTTGTCGGCTCTATCTCTGGTATACCGATGACGCTTTCCACAGTTATGGCAGCGGCTCCTATTCGGATAAGTATGTGATGAAGACCGACAGCCTGCTCAGAAAAGTATGGGATGCCGTGAAATTCCGCGAGTATGGCGAAGAGTGGCTTGTCATTGTTACAACCGACCACGGTCGTTACGTCGATGGCTATGCGGGCACGGCGGACAAACCTCACGTGAACGCACCGTGTGGATGTCGACAAACCTCGAGCATGTCAACGGCCACTTTAATGAATGGTCGTTGAGTCAGGTTGACGTTAACCCCACAATATGCAAGTGGATGGGCTTTGAGGTTCCGCGTGACGTGGCTTTTGAGCAGGACGGCATGTCGTTCTACGGACGCCAGGGCATCACCAACCTGTTTGCAAACCAAGTATGATGACCAGATTGTGGTGACGTGGATTGTCACGATTCCTCCGAAACGGCCGAAGCTTATGTAACGCCAACGAACAACTTTGCCAGCGGTGGCCATGACGAATGGCAGCTGATGGGGAGCGTGAAAGCGTCGGCAGGGAAATTCGCTATCGACAAAAACAAGCTGCCCAAATCGAAGTTTTATAAGATAACGGTGGTTACACCGAGCGCCCATCTCACGCGCTGGTGGAACATATATTAGAAATAAAGCTGTTCACCCGCAACGCTTTTTGCAGGTGAACAGCTGCGTGGAGAGCATTTGAAAACATTGAAATATAATATGAAATCGTCACTGAAAGATATAGCCCAGGCCCTTCAGGTATCGAAGACTACGGTATCGTGGGTGCTCGGCGGCAAGGGCAACGAGCGTGGTATAAGTGCCGGTATGCAGACCCGTGCGCGAAATGGCCCGCAAGATGAACTATCAGCCCAACCTCATAGCCCGTAGTTTGAATACGGGCCTGACGAGTACCATTGGCCTTATCATTCCTGATATTACCGATTCTTTCTATTCAGAGATAGCAAGTAATTTGGAAAAGGCCGCTGAAAAGGCCAATTTTTACGTGATGATAGGCAATTCCGAGTCGAACCCCTGAACGCGAAAAGCATTTGATACAGATGTTTTAAGTCGCGGCAGGTTGACGGTATTAGTGCTTTGCTCCTACGAAAAATATCGCGTTCTGAAATAGACCGTTTGATGGACGAACGCTTTCCTTTTGTGCTCTTCGACAGATACTATTCCGAGATAAAAACCAATTATGTCATTGTCAATAACGAGGACAGCAGCTACCAGCTTGTGCGCAATATGGTAGCCCGCGGCTGCCGTAAGATAGCCATCATTACAACCAATTCGCACCTCCGTACCATGAATATGCGGCGCGAAGGATATAGCAGTGCCCTGTTGGAATCGGGCATAAGTCTGGATGCCAGCCTTTACGGCGAGGTGAATTTCAGCGATTATAAGGAAGGCATCTTTCCTGTTTTTAGACCGCATTTTCAGGTATAATCCCGATGTTCAGGGCTTCTTTTTCACCACCCATATATTGTGTCTGGCCGCCTTTGAGTATTTTCATGCGCGTCATATCAGCCTGTCGGGCTACAAGTTTGCCTGCATTCACGGTATGCCTGCTTTCCAGTGTATCGCCCCTTCCATGCAGATAGCCCGCATGCCTGTTGAAGAAATTGCGAGCGAAGCCGTACGTATTTTATTGAAGAATATTGAGTATCGGCAAACCCATGCCGACGAAGTCTTCCCTGCCTGAAGAAGTAGGTTTGCGGTGCATCAATCTACTAAACCTGTAAGCCTACAACCTGTCAAATCTAAAGTCCTATGTATAAAAAGTCATAAAAATCTGTTTGAAAACCTGTTGCAAAATGCTTGTCGATGGCTGGTATGCTGTGGGCAGGAGGCAGCACCTGGCACAGCAAATTACGCGCATGCGCTGCGAATATGGCGTGCGTCCGCTGTGTATTGACGCAGCTCGCCGCGCCTGACGTGGAATATCCAGTCGGCAAAGCCCTTGCAACAAAGTAAATATCGCGTTGTGGTTGGTACCGATTCGCTGCAGCTTGCGCAGCGGTAACGGTGCGTCTGTGGTGGGATTCGGGCGTAATTACATCATATATTTGCGCGCCGTTTGCCACGATGCCGGCCTTTCAATCGTTTAAACGCTACTTGGCGCGTGACGGTGTGGGACGGTCGCGGCCGAAAGATTGAATCTTCCATAGAGCCTTTCGAGACCGCACTGATGAATCAGGCCGACTGGCACGCCGTATGGATTACCGATTCACGCCACCGCGACTTCGAGCCACGCCCATGTTTCGCAAGGTGTTCAACATCGATGGCCATCGTATCAAGCGCGCAAGGTTCTATTACAGCGCAGCCGCCTATGGCGCATTTAAGCTGAACGGGCGTGCCGTTTCGGCCGATTTGCTGAACCCTCGGCTACACCCACTACGACCGTCGCAACCTGTATAGCGTGTATGATGTTACGCCTATGCTGCACGGTGGCACCAATGTCATTACGGCCGTGTTGGGTAACGGTTTCGCCAACGCGATAGGAAAGGTAGCCACCTGGAGCTTTTGATACAGCACGATGGCGCAACCGTGCCTCGCATGACCTGCCTGCTGCGTGTTGAGTTTGACAACGGCAAGGTGCAGGAAATTTGTTCTGACGACACGTGGAAGACGTCGACAGGACCTTATCTTGTCAACAATATTTACGCTGGAGACAAACACACGATTCGCGCCTCGAAAAACAGGATGGGAGCAACCTTCCTACGACGACAGCAGCTGGCAACGCGCTATGGTGGTAGCGGCTCCGTCGCCGTTGATGACCGTTTCAAAAAATGCCGGCCATACAAATAAGCTCGGCGTTTTAAGGCCACAAGTATGCAATCGTGGGCGATACCGTTTTTGTATATTCCTTTCCCCAGAATATTTCGGGCTTCTGCAAGCTGAAAGTGCAGGGCCCTTCAGGCACTAAAAGCTCACGCTTCATGCATGGCGAAATGAAACGCAGCGACGGCCGTTTGGAAATGCGAAACATAGCTTGTTACTACTCGCCTCATGCCGGATAAGGAGTTCCAGACCGACACATCATCCTTAATGGCAGCCGGCAAGAACTCGAGCCTATGTTCTGCTATCACGGCTTCCAGTATGTCGAGGTACACAGTTCGCGCCCCATTCATCTGACAAAAGAGAGCCTCACGGCCGAGTTTTTTTCCATACCGATGCAGCGTACAGGGTATTTTGAGTGCTCGAATGAGCTGTTGAACAAAATATCCGACGCCACCATCGCATCGTATTTATCCAATTTAATGAGCATCCCTACCGACTGTCCGCAACGCGAAAAAGAACGGCTGGACGGCCGATGCACATATGAGTATGGACGGCACTGATGAATTTTTGACGGCGTTCAGTTTTATGAGAAGTGGCTTGATGACATATCAGACAACCGAATGACCTCGGGACGTATATCAGGTATCGTGCCTTCGCCCGACTGGGGATATGATGATTGGATAGGCCCTGTGGGCATCGGTGATGTTTGGCGTGCCACAGAAGCTGTACGACTATTATGGAGACACACGCCCCATTGATGTGGCCCGTTTGTGAAAAATATCTCAACTATTTAAAGCGCAGAGAGAACGCCGACAAACAGTGACATACGGCATTGGCGACTGGCTGTCTGTAAAACCATTACGCCAACCGACTACACTACGACGTGTTTTTATTACTTCGACAACAAAACCATGGGCCCGGTTTGCCCGTATTCTGGGTAAGGATGCAACGCCTTATGAACAGAAAGCCGAGTATTTACAGAAGCTCATTATGCAGAAATATTTCGACCCTGCGCGCGGTGTCTTCTCGAATGGCTCGCAGGCAGCACAGGGTGTTGCACTGTATTTGGGAATTGTTCCCGACGAACAGGTACAGCGTGTAGCCGATAACCCGAGCAGGATGATTACGCGAAAAATGGCGATGCCCTCGATTGTGGCATGCCTCGGAAGTAAGACTATTCTGCGCGTATTGTGCGACTACGGGCATGCCGATCAGGCTTATCGTCTGGCATCACGCAGCGAGTCACCCTCATGGGGCAGCTGGATAAAGCGCGGTCTTACCACGCTTCCCGAAACGTGGGTATTGTCGCCGGCGTTCCGCGACGCGTCGTTAAACCACATTTTCCTCGGCGATGTGCAGGCGTGGATGTATCAGTATCTGGCTGGAATTATGTATGATACACAGTGTCCCGGCTTCAAACACGTGTTGCTTCAGCCCCGCTTTGTGAAAGGGCTTGACGGTGCAAAGGCCGAGTATAACTCGCCGGCAGGCCTAATCAAATCGGCGTGGAAGCGCAAGGGCAACAGCATTATTCTTGATGTAGAACTGCCTGCAAACATATCGGCTACACTGATAACAGGCAGTAAAAAGCAAGAACTTACGGGCGGACGTCATCGTATAAAGTTAGCCGCGCAAATAAAAACCTAAGAATTAAACCTGACATGCGTTTTATAAAGATTATTTTGGCCGGGCTTTATGCGGGCTTCAGGCATTACCACTATGATGGCCACGGGGCAGCGTTCCTACACGCTGAACGGGCAATGGCAGCTGTCTTTCTGGAAACAACCGGCGAAAGCCGTGCGCTCGCCCGAAGCCATGCTGCACGTAAACAGCAAGACCATCAATGCCACCGTACCGGGAAATGTGAACTCGACCTGCAAAGGCCGGGCTAATAGCCAACCCCATGGTGGGCAATAACGTAAAACAGCCTGCGCCAATGGAAGAAACCAGTGGTGTTACAGCAGGCATTTTGCCACGCCTGCGCTGAATGATGGCGAACGTCGCAGCTGTGGGTTTGGCGGAATTGACCGTTTAGCCGACGTGTGAACGCGGAAAGCATATCGGTTCGGCCGAAAACATGATGATTGAACACGCCTTTGACGTGACCGATGCTGTGCAAACCGGCTGCGCCGACAACGTGCTTCAGGTTATTTTTGCGCTCACCAGTGCTCGAGGCACAGCAATATCTTTGCTGGGCACTTTCAGCATAGGCGGCTTTGCTTCAGAGGAATCGGCGGCTACCCGCAAAGCACCACACATGTTCCGGCTGGGACATAATGCCCCGCCTGTAAGTGCCGCGGCTTATGGCGAAACGCGAGCGCGTCATCAACCCCGCCCGTTTTCGCGATGTTCACCATTGCGTAAGCGAGATAGATACCGCCACGCGCAACGTACAATTGTTTGCTGATGTGCAGCTGTCAATGCCCATGGAAAGGTTCGACCACGTCACGGCGCGCCTCTACTTGAGCCGCCGTCGCGGCAAGGTGGTTTATGACGTTGGAGAACCGTGGTAACGCAAGCCTTCGCTGTATGGGAGCCTTGACCACGCTGAATTGTGGTGGCCGCGCGGTTATGGCGGGCAAGCGTAGGCGAAGCGCACGGGCCGAACTGGTTGATGAAACGGCGCGTGCTGGCCGATAACAGCCAGAAGATAGGACCTCGTACGGTTAAACTCTGACCTCAATGATATGAATACGGCGAGAAGCCCGGTCGTTTCTGCTTTTATTGTAAACGGTGAACCCATCTTCATTCCACGGTACAAACTGCGTTTTTGACGCCCTGCACAGCAGAGATACACGCTGTAGACAGATGATGATATGGTGGCCGACCCTAACATCAATATGATTCGGTGTTGGGAGAGAAATGTATGAGGATAGTACTTTTGACTGCTGCGACGAGCTTGGCGTGCTGGTTTGCGGGATTTTGCCATGGGCTGTAACTTCTATCCGCAGCGCGACGACTTTGTAAAGGCTGTTGAAGAAGAGGTGCAAAGCGTGGTGTTAGCTTGCAACCATGCCTCTCAGCCCTGTGATCGGGGCAATAATGAGGACGAGTATGATAGCCTACCAGACGTTGCGCTACTTTTCCATTTCGACCCCAATCGCGACCGAATAAGCCGGAACAATACCGAGGGTGCTGTACTGAGTTCGACTTACGCGCCCCTATTCTGCCCAGTTCACCCTATTATAGTGAGAACGTTTACCGCCATGGCGGGAGGCGATGAACCTGCTTCCCGAGAACCATTTGGGCCCCTGCGGATACTGTAAAGACCTGCTCACCGCGATGCTACCGCCGTTTTCTGGTGAAATAGGTTATCACGGATGCCTGGGGTGGAAAGTCTTCAGAAAAATGTTCGCGAGGCGTGTTTACCCGGCGGAAACGCGGCTTCGAATGGAACGACGAGTGGGTAACCAAGTCGGTAAGACGCTGTGCCGTATGGGGTAAACCTACGACCGTAACAACTTAATGCTGAACCAAATCAAAAAGCGTTTTCGGCGATATACTCCTCGTAAAATTGACGACTTTCTGTGATGGCTTGCAAAGCGTTCAGGCCGAAGCTCGAAGTATTTCCTGGAGACGTGGCGCGGCCAGAAGTTTGAAAACAAGAGTGGTATCATCTGCGGAACCTGCGAGATGGCTGGCCACTCGTTGTCGGACGCTGTTGTTGACTATTACTTTATCAAAAAGCGCGCCTACTATTACCTGCGTGAAGCCGAGCGCGATGTGTGCCTGTTTGTAGAACGATAATGCTGATGGCTCATTGGTTTTTAAAGACTGTAAACGATACCCGCAGGGAAGTAAAAGGCAGTGTTACCGTTGCCGATGTAGAGAGCGGACGCCAGGTTTACCAGGGCAATTTTACCATTCCGCGTAACGGTGAGGCCACTGTTACAGCTTGCAGCCCCACAGGGGCAGGGCGTATACCTTATTATATATAAGGTGGACGGCCGAACGTATGGCAATCATTACCTGTATGGCAAGCCCCCTTACCGCTTAGGCAGCTATCGTAAGTGGATGGAGAAGACCCGGCTATACATAATGCAAGTGAAAAATAACAATTTATTAAAATACTGACGCATATGAAAAGAAAAACCTGATAGGTATAGATATTGGCGGCACTAAGCGCGCCGTGTCTTACGGTTGTAGAAAACGACAAGCTTACGAGTGGTTGATAAAGACCGCTTTGGCGACAACCAACGTGAACGAAACCATCGACCACATTTGCCCAAAGTGTGGCTGCAATGCTTACACGGGTTAACACCGGGGAATACCAGAGGAATCGGCATATCATGGCGGTCCGCTGTCGAGCACAAAAAGGCATAATCGTCGCCTCCCAACCTTATCGGATGGGATAATATACCCATTGTGAAGATTATAGAAGACTTAACGCACATCCCTGTACACCTTCAGAACGATGCCAATGCCTGTGCTCTGGCTGAGTATAAGTTTGAGCAGGCCGCGGTTCTCGCCATATGGTGTTCTACATTGGGTACAGGTTTGGCGCAGGCATTGTTATCGACGGCAAACTGTAGCAGGGGCCAACGATAATGCGGGCGAAGCGGGCCACATCAGGCTGGCAGAGTTCGGTCCTGCTGGGCTGGGCGTGGCAAGTGCGGATCGTTTGAGGATTCTAAGCGGCGGAGGCATAGCGGCAGATAGCTTGCACGCTTGTAAAGGAGCAATGGCAGCAGGGAAACAAGGTGTCATGGTGGAATTGGACGGTCTTGACAAAATAACCACGCAGCTTGTAGCCCGTCAGGCATCGGCCGGTGACGCGGTAGCGAAGCACGCTTTTCGACATAGCTGCCGAATATTTAGGTCGTGGAGCATCGATTATTATCGACATGCTGAACCCCGAAGTAATTGTTATTAGCGGCATTTTTACCCGTTGCGAACATCTGTTAAGAGAAGGCATGCAGCGCGTTATCAACCGCGAGGCCCTGCCCTGCAGTAAGGTTTGCGGCGTAAGGACGGCAGAGCTTGACGAACAGATAGGCGACTTTGCCGCATTATCGGTTGCAGGAATGTAAATGAAAAGATATAGGGTAATGGAAAAATATCATTAAAGCAAGTTTACAGGAGGCTCATGAAGAGTTGACATCGCTTGATGGCAAACGAGAATAACATCGCCGCCATAGCCACAGCAGGCCGAATCATGGCCGAACACTGAAGCAGGGAGGCAAGATAATAAGCTGTGGCAACGGAGGCTCACTTTTGCGATGCCACCCGCACTTTGCTGAAGAACTCACGGGTCGTTATCGCCATAACAGGCGTTCTCTGCCTGCCATAGCCATTAACGATGCGGCTTATATGACACTGCGTGGGCAACGATTTTTCGTCTCGAAGACATACGGTCGCTATGTCGAAGGCGTGGGAAAGGCCGGCGATACCTTTGCTGGCCATCAGCGCGTGGTAATTCCGAAAATATTTTGCGGGCCGTAAAGGCAGCCCATGAAAAAGAAATAAAAGTGGTTGTACTATCTGAAGGCGAATAAGCCGTCGGCAGCTGCCGATATAGCCGCTTTGCGCGCCCTGTTCAGCCTTTTTCCGACCGCATCCAGGAGATACATATTAAAAGCATCAGCATCCTTATTCAGCCTCATAGAAGCCGAATTACAAGTGGAGAAATCATAAAAACAGAAGAAATGGAAAACGTTAAACATACATCATTTTTCGTTGATGCGAATCCTGCCCATTATGTTCGGATTCTTTGTTATGGGCTTTGTCGATATTATTGGTATGGCTAATAACTCACGTAAAACAAGACTTTTCAGACCTTTACTGACCTGCAGCCAACCTTATTTTCGTTGTCATGTTTCGTATGGTTTTTCCTGTGCGCTATACCCACGAGTATGCTGATGAACCGTATAGGACGCAAGAAAGTGGTTGCCTTAAGCTTCTGCGTAACGGTGCTTGCCATGATAGTGCTGTTGCTTGATTATAGTTTTGCCACCATGCTTGTTACCTTTTCGCTGGTGGGTATAGGAATACCATTCTGCAGGTAGCACTGGATACGCTGGTAACGAACGTGGTTTCACCAAAACAATTAACTGGAACGCTGCACTCTTGGACAATTTGTAAAGGCCGTAAGTTCTTTCCTCGGGCCTATCATTGTAGCCTGGGCAGCCGGCACCGTTTATGGCTGAAGTTTATCTTTATTTTTATGCCGTAACGTCGTTGCTGGCTTTTTGTATGGCTCTGGCTGACGCCTGTTCCCGGAGAAACCGACGAAAAGCAGGAGGTATCGTTTGCTCAAACCCTGTCGTTACTGGAAAGATCCCTATATCCTCGCTTTTCTTTTTGGGCATCGTAGTATGGTGGGAGTGGATGTCATTAACACGACGTTCCCAAATTAATCATGGAGCGCTGCGGATTGTCGCTGCAGTATGCCGATAAGCAACAGCGTCTACTTTTTGCCCGTACGGTGAGCCTTTGTAGCGGTATTCTGCGTTGATGAAGATAGCTGAAGTACGTTTCTATACCATCAGTATATGGACGGGTATTAGTGGGCTGATACTGTTGGTTATCAGCAAAAACATGATGGCCCTGTTCTATGTAAGCATTGTAGTTTTCGGATTGGGTTATGCCAACTTGTTTTCCATTATTTTCTCCCTCTTCCATGAAACACATGCCCAGCCGGGCCAACGATGTATCAGCTTTTGCTTATTGTAGGCCTGGTAGGCGGCGGAGTTCTTCCACCTTTATTGGGACTTTTTACCGATGGTTTTGAAAACACAGGTAGCTGCGGTTTTCGCTCTCGTTGTTATTTGGCATATATGTTCTGGCTCATGAAACGGTAAAAACAGTCAGCTCCGTCGGTAAATCATATCATTATTACAGCGTAACAATCTAAAAATTTAAATACTATGAATGTCGGCGAGTTTGATGATAACATCCTGCATGGCTGTTGTGACGAACAGTAATGTATATGCTGGTCGAACCAGAATTGATAGTCTCAGAAGCCGTTCGAACTGCCGTTGCAGTTGACCGGCAGTTGCCTCAACAGCAGGGGCAAACAGTCGCAGGGTCGCGTAATCGACGAGCAGGGCAATCCCATTATAGGCTACTGTTACCCAAAAAGCGAACGAATAACCGCGCCGTTACCGATGTCGACGGCTACTACATTGCAGGCACCTGCCAGGTCAGCGCTGGTAGTTTGCGTGCGTGGGCTAGCGAAACGAGCGAGGTAAAAGCGGGCCGTCGTATCGTGTGGTGCTGAAAGAGCGACACCTGCTCAACGAGGTGGTGGCTGCAGGCTACGGTGCGCAGAAAGTAGGAACGGTAACGGGCCCGGTTTCAAACCAAGACCGACAAAAATAACCGTTGTTCCATCGGCAATGTGACGAATGCGCTTGGCGGTCAGCTCAGGGTGATTACAAAAACAGGAGTCAGGCATTCCCGGACAAGACGATTCGCAACTGTATATTCGCTATTTCAATGCACCTTTAATTATAGTTGACGGTGTCGAAGCATCGTTGTCGGCTCTGGATCCCAGCCAAATTGAGAGTATCCATATTGAAAAGACGGTGCCGCATCAATACATGGTGCCCGCGCCGGCAACGGTGTTATCCTTGTTACTACCAAGCGAGGTGCCGCCGGAAAGATGCGCGTTGATGCCAATGCCAGCTTTTCGTGGCAGGGATCGTCGCATATTATCAAGCCGGCAACGTCGGCACAGCGTGCACAATATTTAAACGACGTGTGATTTACGAGGTAATAATCCTGCCGGAGCACCCTATACGGCCGAAGAAATTGAGCTTTTTCAAGAAGGGAACAGACCCTCATTATCTTAACACTGACTGGTTTGGAGCCAGCGTTCGTTCCCATGCGCCCATGCAAAACCATAATGTAAGCGTGTCGGGCGGAACGGATAAGCTGAAATATTACAGCTATATCGGCTACGGACGACAGGAAACTCTGCTCCGGAAACACGGCGGACGCTACGAGCATTTAAACATCATGACCAATGTTGATGCTGGAAAATTGCGCACGCCTTACAGCATCAATCGACCTGAAATATTACAAGCAGCAGCGACTTTTATCCGGCGGCATGCGACGGCATGGCAACCCCGACAACTTCTGGCGTGACATGATTTATGCGGCCGATCCGCAATATCCGCTCTCACTTCCCGACGAAAACAAGCTCGTTTATGCGGTATTACCTACGGGAAGCCCAATCTTTGGGACGAACACAGAGCTAAGTGGTTATCAGAACTTAAAGAAGAATATGACCGTTGTCCACGGTGTGTTGAAGTACGATTCGAAGTATGTTCAGGGGCTCAATGCACGTGCATCGGTTACCTATTCTCACACCGAGGACGGCAGTAGTATTTAAAAAGCAGCAGTCGTTTTTACACATACAACGCCGATACCAACGAATACACATTCTCTCGCAAGTCGCAAGACCCTCATGCACATGGGCATGTCCAATTCAGATAACAACCATACCAACATGCAGTTGTCGCTGAATTACAACCGAACGTTTTAACGAAGCTCATACCCTTAGCGCCCAGGCCATTTACGAGTATGACCTGTTTCGCAACTCGATTTAGCGGGCTGCCGAAGGTTTCCAAGTCGTAATGTCCTCGATGAGTTCTTTGCAGGCGACCCCACAACGTCGTATGTTTCTTCCAATCTGGCTGCCGGGCCGTATTAGCTGGATTGGACGTCTGAACTATAACTTCAAAGACCGCTATCTTTTTCGAAGGCATTCTTCGTGCCGGATGCCTCTTCACGCTATGCAAAAGGTAGCCGGTGGGGCTATTTCCCCCAGTGTCTCAGTGGGATGGAATGTGGCTAACGAGCCATTCTATGAAAACCGCTGAAGGCTGTTGAATTGCTCAAGCTCAGGCTGAGTTATGGTGCTTCGGGCGACGACGGCGTGGCCAATTTTGCACCCTTCCTCACCGGTTATTCGTACGACAATTCTCATACCTTTGGCAACACGCTTACTTCTGGTCTGCTGCCTACGGGCCTGCCTAATCCCGGACTGACATGGGAACGCATGGCCATCACCAACTTAGGTATCGACTACGGATTGTGGGGCCGAAAGCTCTACGGTAGCTTTGATATGTTCCGCCGCAGGCGCAAAGGCATCCCAGGACAACGCTCTGCTTCTGTTCCTCTACGTTTGGAGCCAACCTGCCTGTCGAAAATTTGAACAGTATAAATACCGACGGATTCGAGTTCAGTGGGCACCGCCGGCAAGGTCAGCGGTTTTCGTGGCGATGGGCGCCAATATTTCCTACTGCAAGAGCCGAAGTGGGCCGGGCGGCGATGAGGCCAATTACACCGACCCCGATCAGGAGCGTCTATACCGCATGCAGGGCAATTATACCGACCGTCGTATCGGCTGTGTGTTCGACGGACTGTTTACTTCGCAGGAAGAAATAAATAATTGGCATTGCACATACGATGCCCTGAACAATGATAACAGCAAGCTTCGTCCCGGCGATGCAATATAAGGACCTCAATGGCGAGTCATCAACTGGCGCGACCAGACTGTCATTGGAAAAAGCACGTGCCCTCACTGGATGTACGGCATCAACTCAAACTGTCGTACAAGAACTCGACCTTCAGGGCCCGTTACAGGGGCGCATGGGCCACAACCCTATGTAGTTTTAGACGGGTTGCGAAACCGAGTTGAAATATAAAAGCATGTGGCGTGAAGATAATAACGACCCGTGGGCATACACCTCGTCCGGCGGTACGGCCACAGTTAACTGGCTTTATTCCGATTACCGCAAACCATAACACCTCTTATCTGCGCCTCCGCAACGTGGCATTGGGCTATTCTTTGCCCCAAAATCGGTTCTGCAAACCCCAGGGCAGAGCGCGTCCGCCTGTACGTAGCGGGTACTAATCTCTTCACGCTGAGCAACCTTAATAAATATGGTGTCGACCCCGAAATGTCTGAAGGCCATTGGCGCCGGTGTAGCTATCCACAGCAATATACTAGTTTCGTGTAAATCTTTCATCTAACCCTATGGTCCCATTATTGATTATGAAAAATATTACGTCATGAAAACGAAGATATGTTTAGCTATTGCAGCATTGTCCGTGTTATCGTTCAACTCTGCATGGATGTGTTGAACCAGACACCCACTGATCGCTATACCGATGCGGTGGTATGGAACGACGAAACTCTAATACTTTCAGCATCTTGCCAGCTGTATGCCTTCACCCGTGATGGTACAGGACCGTCCTGCTTCGGCTTCCAACCTGAACGGTGCAACGTTAAACCGCGACGATAACAGCTGGAGCGTATGGATGGGACGAAAGCGAACAGATAGAAGGTTCAACGCGATCGATGCGGAGCTTGCCGACGAAAACCTGCTACAATTTTGGTGCACAAACCGATTTCAATACGCTGAAAACGCTATGGCTACCAGGTCAACGACACCTATTTCCAGTGGTGGGGAAACGCTTATTATCAGATACGAAACCTCAACAGTTTCATGGATAACATAGATAAGACAACACTCGAAGACAAGGAAAACTGAAGGCAGAGGCCCGTTTCCTGCCGCGCTTTCTGCTATTTTGCCATGGTAAAACGTTACGGTGGTGTGCCTCTATTACCGATGTACAAACCATTGATGCCGACTCAACCGTGCTTTATCCCATGCGCAGCAGCGAAAAACAGTGTTACGATTTCATCATCGACGAGTGTGAAAAAGCCGCACAGGAGCTTCCCGCACAGCAGGAAAACGGGCGTGTTCTAAATGGGCAGCCTATGCCTTAGAGAGCGGGCAGCTCTTTTGCCGGCAGCATTGCGACATGTGGGGGACATCAGCAACTTGACGGTCTGCTGGGCTTTGCCCCTGCCGATGCCAACCATTATTACCAGCTTTGCTACGATGCTTGTAACAAGATTATCCAGAGCGGCAAGTTTGCTCTTTACAATAAGGATGCTGATAAGTAACCAATTATCGCAACGTTTTCCTGAAAAGGATAACGGCGAGGTGTAATGGTGTGGCGTCATACGGGTCCCGACTGGCAGTCAGGAGGCACAGGGCTTTGGTCCTGGGACATGTGCGAGTGCCCTCGACCCAGTGCATGGGGTGTCGGTAACTACCATATGCCTTACCTTGACTTTGTAGAGAAGTTCGAACGTAAGGATGGAACGCCCGGAACACTGAACATAAACCCGGCACAAAGCTATACCATGGATGAGCTTTTTGGCGACCGCGACCCCTCGTCTGGCGGCTGATGTGTGGACCAATGGCACCGAATGGCCCAATGCTATTGGTGGTGTTTGTTTCGGCAAAAAACCGCGTCGATATGCACTGTGGTATTAAGAAACGCAACGGCGTTATTGAAAGCGGACGCTTCGGTTCTTACAAGGGCATCGGAGCAATAGGCGACCAGCTGCGCGCGTAGCCGAATACAGCCTGTTGCATACCGGTTTTTGGCGTGCGCAAATATTTGGACGATAATGCCGACGTACAAACGTGGTTCTGCACCTCTACCACCGATTACCAGATATTCCGCTATGCTGAAATTCTGCTCAATCAGGCTGAGGCAGCCTTCGAAATGGGGCAATACGGCCGTGGCTTTGGACAATGTAAACAAAATACGTAGCCGCGCAGGCATCGCGCTTCTCACGAGTATTACACGCGAACAGCTTCGTCACGAACGCGAAATTGAGCTGTGCTTCGAAAAACCACCGCTATTGGGACTTGCGCCGTTGGCGTGTGGCCGAGCAAACCATATCGAGGTCGCACAAGGGTGTTACCTATGTGCTCGACCCTACATCGCTGCTCGATTCACACAACAAAATTATACCAGGGGCAACACCTAAGTTCTATATCATCGTTGTTGATGATATAGACGGACCTAACAGCACGCCTGTATTCCCGGCCAAAAATTATTACTGGCCCGTAGGAAACTCGCGTATTGCCCAGAACCCGAAGCTTGTAGGAGAACCCGCGCCAACTAATGCTGTTGACAGTTATGAACAAACACAATCTTTATACTACGCTCCTCGGCTTTCTGTGGCTGGCAGTGCTTACCGTTCTGCCGTCTGCCAGAGCCGTGGCGCAGGTAAACATCAGGGCCGGCCGCCATGTTCCCGATGTTGAAACATGGATACTGGAAGGCCTTTGCCCGTGGCAAGGTGCCGCCTTTCTCGTTTGTTTACGACGGGCAGCCGTCGGCATCGTTCATCAAGACGTGGCTTTTACGAAGCGTCTTCACAGCCTCGCCGACAACCCCGATGAGGTGGCATACACGTTTGTTTATACCCATCCCCACGACGGTTTGCGTGTGCGTTGCGACGTAAAAGGCTTTTTAAAGTATGGCAGTATCGACTGGACACTGCACGTTGAAAACCGTGGAGGGGCTGATTCGAAGCCTATCCGCTCCTGCAGGCCGTCGACCCGGACTGCAATATGGCGGCAAAGGTCCGTTCGTACTGAATTATATCGAAGGAAGCCAGATTACAAACGCCGACTTTCAGCCCTGTCAGCTCACGCTCACCACGCGGACAGCCTCGTGGTGATGTCGCCCGAAGGCGGCCGCTCCAGTCAGGGTAAATATACGCCGTTTTTCTGCATTACGTCGCCCCGTGGCGGCGGTGTGGTGCTCAGCATAGGCTGGACAGGGCACATGGCAAACATCTGTTTGTGCCCGGATAACGGCACGGTTGACCTGAAAGCGGGCCAGAAACGCCTGAACCTTTACCTCCGTCCCGGCGAACAAATACGTACGCCACGCATCAACCTGATGTTTTTGGGAGGGCGGCAATTACGTCGACGGCACCAACCAATTTCGCCGTTTAGTGCTGGCGCATAACAGTCGGCGCGTTGACGGTAAGGTGGCACAGTATCCTTTTTCAACCGGTTTTCAACTACCATGAACCCCAGCCCATGCAGGAATATTCGTGCCTGGCGCAGAAGTATGCCATTGCCATGGTAAACCGTAACTACCAGTTTGGCATTCGTCCTGACGTGTTCTGGCTCGACGCCGGCTGGCATCAGGACGCCGGAAAAATATCAGGAAAGGCAAGAACTGGGCAAACACAACGGGCAACTGGACCGTCGACAGCACGCGCTTTGGAGGCTCTCTTCGTCCCATCGTTGAGGCCATACACCGCCACGGTGCAAGGTTTATGGTGTGGTTTGAACCCGAGAGAGTGGTCGCAGGAACGCAATGGGCCAGGGAGCATAAAGCCTGGATGCTACACAAACCAGGGGGTAGCGACTGGCTGCTTTTTAACTTATCCCGTCCCGATGCCTCGCCAGTGGCTCTGCCAATACTATGGTAATATGATTGAGAATAACGGCATCGACTATTACCGGCAGGATTGTAACATCGAGCCTGAACCTATTGGGAGGCTGCCGATGAGCCGCAACGTGAGGGGCCTTACCGAAATACGCTACATTGAAAAACCCGTATCGTTTCTGGACTATCTGCTGAAACGCTTCCCCGTTTGCTCACTTGACAACTGTGCAAGTGGTGGCCGACGCATCGACTGGGAGACGATAGGACGCAGTGCTCCGCTCTGGCAGAGCGACTATTACCACTATTATGCCACCGAAGGACTGCAAACACAGAACTATGGTTTAAAACCTTTTTGTGCCGTTTCATGGCACGGGTGTAGCCACGAATGATGCCTATGCGGCCCGCTCGAGTTACAGTTCGGCCATGATTTGCCACTGGAAACTCACCACCAAACAAAACCAATTTGAGGTGGTTCGCCGCAGCATTGACGAGTATTTATCGGTAAAACCCTATTACACGGCCGACTATTACCCCTCACGGGCGTCGATTCTACAACGGCTTCCAATCGCTGGCTGGCCTACCAGCTGAACAGAACGACCGACGCCACTGGCATTATCCTGGCCTTTCGCCGGCCTGAAAGCACCGACAGCGTGCTTTACCGTGCGCCTGCATGGCCTCGATAACAACCGGCAATACAAGCTGAAAGATGCCGATACCGGCGCGGAAACCATTCTCTCCGGTCGTGCTCTGGCCGACGGTTTACATCTGAAACTCGGTAAGCCGCTCATCGTTGCTCATACGCTGCTACGGCATGGCAGCTGAGCCTGAACACAAAAAGATGAACCTTCTTATGAAAACCAACAATTTAAAACATCTTATTGCAGCCCTTTTCAGCCTGTTGCTGCTCCCTGATGGCGCACGCGCAAACCTCGCTCACCCTGCCAAAAAGGCAGAATGGATGTTGAACAATGGGTGGCCCGCCACTTTGCAAGGCGGGGCGAAGTGCCCTTTTTCGTTCACCTACGGCGGGCAGCCGTCGTCGGCCTTTCTCAAAACATGGAGCTGCAAGGTACAGCGTAAACCTATGGCAGTATCGGTGCAACCCATATCATTTACACTTATACTGCTCCTGATAGCACATTACGAGTTGATTGCGATGTAAAAATATACCGTCCCGAACAGGCCGTGATGTGGGTGCTGCGGTTTAAGAATACAGGAACGGGAAGAGTCGGAAACCATTGCCGATGTGCGTACAACCAAACCTCCCTGTTTCACAATAACAGCATAAGCCCTCACGCTTCACTATACGCGTGGCAGTAATGCTGGGCCCGACGATTTTGCGCCATACCAGCGCATTCTGGACGGTAGCGACGAACTTCTGTTGCGTCCTGAGGGCGGACGCTCGAGCCAGCTCAACTTCCCTTTCTTCAATATCGATACGGGTAAAGGGCGCGGCATGATAGCCGCCATTGGCTGGACGGGAACATGGAAGGCCGATTTCAAGTCGGAAGCGCGCGGCCGTTTAAAAGTTCGTTACAGGCATCGACCGTCTCAACACCTGGCTCTATCCGGGCGAGCGTACGCTCATCGAGCGTGTGCCTGATGTTCTGGCAGGGCGATTCTTACATGACAGGCAGAACCAGTGGCGTCGTTTGGTGCTCTCGTGCCTCACACCGCGCATCGACGGCAAAGCCTTATCATTACCCCATTACGACGAGCTTTTAACTACGGCGACCCCTTATCCCTGCAACAAATATACCTGTATGGATGAGAGCTATGCGCTGGCATTGGTTGAGCGTTACAAGCAGTTTTAACCTGGCTCCCAGGGTGTTTTGGCTCGACGCTGGCTGGTATACCGGAGTCGGCCCGCGTTGGCGAGGGCAAGAACTGGTACAACACTGTGGGTAACTGGACGGTTGACAGCCTGCGCTTTCCCCACGGATTGAAGCCCGTCAGTGATGCTGTTCATGCCATCGGATCAGAGTTTTTGGTGTGGTTCGAGCCTGACACGTGTTCAAAGGCTCACGCTGGAGCAGGAGTTACCGAAGAAATGAAGCTATCGATGCCGGCGAAGGTGCCGAATCGTATTTGTTCAATCTCGGCGACACCCGCAGCCGTAGCTGGCTGAGCCGTTACATCAACAAGTTTATGGACGACAATGGAGACAGACCACTATCGGCGGGATTATAACATCGAGCCCGCCGGTTTCTGGTATCATAACGACCCTGAAGGGCGCGAGGGAATTACCGAAAACCATTATATTGAGGGGCTTTACACCTACTGGGACAATATATTACGCCACCACCCGCGCGGCTTTATCGACAACTGTGCCGGCGGTGGACGTCGACTTGATTTGGAGACTCTTCAACGGTCGGCACCGCTGTGGCGTACCGATTACCATTACGGCGAACCCGTAGGATACCAGACACACCTTCGGCGCCTTCTGGCTGCCACGAAACTGGCACGGGGCTTATGCAAACCGATAAGTTTACAACGCGATCGAGCATGGGAAGTACCGTTATTTACAGCTGGGAGATAACCGAACCCGGGAATAATCTTCTGGAGATGCGCAAGCTGATGGATGAGATTGACGAGCTGCGGCCTATTATTTTGAAGATTATTATCCGCTCACAAGCACGCAACGTATTCTTGGTGACAGCGTATGGATGGCCTCATCAACTTAACAGAAGGTCGGCCCATGACGGCATTTGTGGTTGTCTTTCGGCGTGCTGCGGCCTCGACAGCGTGCTTACCGTGCAACTGCATGGCCTCGATTCCCGTGCCGTTTATAAGCTCACGAACCGCGACACACAGCAGCAGTTTACGCGCACGGGTGCCGAGCTGGCCTGTGGTTTGCAGCTGGCTTTTGCCCGAGAAACGGTCGAGCCTGGTGCTGATGTATCGTGTTTCCGCACCCCTTCCCCGCGTTTCTGAGCCCTTGTTCGGTGGACAAGCCCCTGTTAGGGGGCTGGGGAGTCTGAACAGTAGTAAATGTCTCCTTTCCCGCAGTCTACAAGCCCCTAAGTTAGGGGTTGGGGGTCTGAACAGTAGTATCTTCCCTTTATTCACTTGGCTTTTTCTTCGTTTATGTGATTAAAGTCTTGTGAATAAAGGGGCTTTTTGTTTTCTGTGAAGTTGTTTTCGTATGAAAAATATAGGCATGGGGCGGTCGTTCAGACCCCATCCCCTAACTCAGGGGCTTGTACACCCGAACAGTAGGGCTCCATGCCACCACCTTAAAAGGCCTGTTCACTTTCAAATACCCTGTAACAGTTGCCACGCTGCCCCTTTTATAAGAGAATTTTTACTGTATGGTGAGTGTTCGACGGCCGTCGGCAGCGTTGCTGACGGTCGTCACACCATCGTTCGGCGGTCGCCGTACGCACTGCTGACGACCGTCGCACAATGACCTGTACAATGTGAAAGGAGAACGCATGGCGCTCAGCCAGCAACTATTACGAGAAATAGAAAAAGGAGGAATATTTCGAAAAAGTAAAGCGAAAAGTTTGTGATAACAGCAATAAAAAGGATAAATTTGTACTCACAAAACCTGATAACCTCTGTAACATTACAGTTTCCGGCAAGTTGACGCAGTGCAATATCCGGTGTAGAAAAACCTTTGCAGGCATCATGATGTAAAGAGAGTTGTTTGTTACATAACGTTATTCATAACCTGTTAATTTTTATATGATGCACATATCTCATACACCCTTGCTGGTGTTACCCTGGAGCGCTATTGCTGCTGCCCGGCGTTGTAATGGCGCAGCCTGCTGCATCGTCAGGGAACATACTCGAACCCCTGTTTTGAGCGCGATTTTCCCGATCCGAGCGTTATTTATGGTCAGGACAGATATTTCTATGTGTGACGGAACTGATGGCGGCGGGCAAAAGAACGCCCATCTATAAATCGCGCAATTTAACGAACTGGCGGCCGGCAGGTGCAGCCTTTACTGAAGCTTCGCGCCCCAAATTTGTGGCCGGAGGTGCTACGTGGGCACCCGAAATATCGTATATCAACGGCCAGTACGTGATGTATTACTCGCTGTCTACCTGGGGCGGTGAATGGGAATGTGGCATTGGTGTGGCCACAGGCGCTACGCCAAATGATGCCTTTTACCGACCACGGCAAGCTGTTTATATCGAGCGAAATTGGTGTACAGAACAGTATTGACCCCTGCCATTTTGCCGACGTTGACGGCAAACAGTATCTCTTCTGGGGTTCTTTCCGCGGCATTTATGGCATAGAACTGTCGGCCGACGGCCTGCGAATTAAGGACGGTGCCAACAAGTTCCAGATAGCTCCGCGCAATACCATCGAAGGAACCATGATATATTATCACGACGGTTACTATTATCTCATGGGTTCGCAAGGCCTCATGTTGCCTCGGGCGCAAGCAGCACATACCATGTGGTTGTGGCCCTGCAGCACCAGTCTTAAAGGCCCTTATCTCAACAAGGCTGGGAGGCCGATTATGACCAGTCCCTTCGATGTGATGCTTCAAAAAAGCAATAAAGTATACGGTCCGGGCCACAATTCGGAAATCATTAAGGACGATAACGGCAAGTATTGGATGCTGTATCACGGGTACCAGGCAAGCAATATTGATGCAGGACGAGTGCTGTTTCTCGACCAGGTTAAATGGGACAGCAACGGCTGGCCTTACATAGAGGGCGGACAACCGTCGGCTACTGCCGAAGCTCCTGTGTTTACAACCTACAGAAGCTGCCGGTATAGAGAACATCAACGCACAGGGCTGATGACGAACCCACCATTACGCTGGCAGGTCAGAATTATTACCAAATCAGTGCATCTGAGGCCGTTCATTTACATGGACAGTATCAGATTTAAGCGGCCGAACCGTCAGAAAAGGTACGGCATCGGGTATTAAGGACCTGTGGATAAACGAGCTTTCGAACGGCGTTTACATCATCAATGCCGTGCAGGGAGGGCAGAAGGTGAGCCGCAAGGTGGTAAAATGCGAATAAAAAAAGGCCCGTCCGTCAGAGTAATGGATTAACTTCTTTGTCTCCTTAACTCCAGTCTCCTTGATAAATCTCACTAAAAACCATATCAAAAAATTATGTTGAACCGCATTCTTACTTTTGTTTCGGTGCTCGCTCTGGCTGCAAATGTATCGGCCCAGACGGCAGTTTACCGCAACCCTGTCATCGACAGGAGCTGCCCTGACCCCACTATTCTGCGTGCCTCCGACGGCTCTTTCTATCTCTATGGCACTGAAGACACGCCCAATGTACCCGTTTATCATTCTGCCGATTTGGTGAACTGGACATATCAGGGCACCGCATTTACCGATGCTTCACGCCCTCAATGGAACCAGAAAGGCAAGGTATGGGCGCCCGACATCAACAAGATTGGCGACAAATATGTGCTTTATTACGCCAAGTCGGAGTGGGGAGGCGAATGGGATGCCGGTGTAGGCGTTGCCGTTGCAGACAGTCCAAAGGGTCCGTTTACCGACCATGGCTGCATCATTAACAGCCGAAAGATTGGCATAAAAAACTGTATCGACCCCTTCTTTATTGAAGATGGTGGCCGCAATTACCTTTTCTGGGGCTCGTTTCATGGCATTTATGGTGCCGAGTTAACGGCCGACGGGCTGGCCCTTAAGCCTGGTGTAAAGCCGCAGAAAGTGGCGGGAAGTTTCATGGAAGGCGCTTATATCAAACGCCATAGTGGCTATTATTACCTCTTCGGATCGGCAGGAACATGCTGCGAAGGCGCGCAAAGCACCTATCATGTAACCGTTGGACGCTCGAAGAATCTGTTCGGACCGTACGTCGACCGCAAAGGAAAGGCACTGCTTAAAAACCATTTTGAGGTGGTGTTACAAGGCAACAGCCAGGTCGCCGGCCCCGGACACAACGCCGAAATAGTGACTGATGACGAAGGAACCGACTTCTTATTGTATCACGGTTTCAAGGTTAACGACCCCATGCAGGGCGTCTGGTATGGATGGACAGGATTAACTGGGTTGACGGCTGGCCTTATATTCAGGGGCAATGTGCACTCTGAGGTGGCTGCCGCACCAGTGATAAAGGCAGGCTGGAAGATGACAAAGAGCGGGCTTAACCCCTCTGATTTCGAGGCGAATATTCGCGGAAAGCAGACCCGTCTCTACACGCTGACGAACAAAAACGGCGTGGAACTGTGCATGACAAACCTTGGAGCGCGCATCGTTTCCATGATGGTGCCCGACCGTCAGGGCAAGTTTCACGACGTGTGTCTGGGCTATGACAATGTGGCTGAGTATGCCGACTACGAGCATTTTGGCAGCGATTTCGGCGCAACTATTGGCCGTTATGCCAACCGTATCAACCAGGGGCGCATCACATTGACGGTAAAACCATCCAGTTGCCGAAAAACAACTATGGCCATTGCCTGACGGCGGCTTCACTGGATGGCAGTATCAGGTTTACGATTGCCGCCAGACGGCGCCCAATACGCTCGAATTTACATTGCATTCGCCCGATAAAGACAATAACTTCCGGGCAACGTAACGGCCGTTGTAACTTATACCCTTACCGATGACAACGCCATTGATATTCAGTATACGGCAACAACCGACAAGAAAAACTGTCATTAACATGACCAATCATGCCCTACTGGAACCTCAACGGTACGCCTACGACAGATGCTGAAAATCACGAACTGTACATCAATGCAGATAACTTTACACCCGTCGATACTACGTATATGACCGACGGTACCATCGTACCCGTTAAGGGAACACCTATGGATTTCCGCAAGATGCACGCGTTAAGCCAGGACATCAACAGCCAAACCTATGCACCTGTAAAGGCTGCACGCGGGTTCGATTTCAACTGGTGCCTGAACACATATAAGAATGGAAAGGGCAACGATAAGAAGTTAGCGGCAGCGCTTTACAGCCCCGTTACTGGCATTTTAATGGATATTTACACCGACGAACCGGGCATACAGTGCTACACCGGCAACTTCCTCGACGGGTCAAATGCCGGCAAACACGGCGACCGCTACCCGAAACACGCCAGCGTTTGCCTCGAAACGCAGCACTATCCAGACAGTCCCTAATAAGCCCCAATGGCCGTCGGCCTACCTCTCTCCCGGCGAAAACCTACCGTAGCCACTCGCGTGTATAAGTTCTCGGTAAAAAGTAAACAGCAGATAAAACAAAGCGCGACCATACGATGAAAATATCGTTGGCCGCGCTTGTTTATTTTATTCAAACTGTTTTATTCTGGCAAATCAAAGGGTTTGTCTGCAATTTCTACACCTTTTTGTTTAAATTCTGACAGGGCGGGACGAAAAACAACACCGGATATTTCCTGTAACGCGCGACGCCTATTTCAGAATTTCGTTCTCTTCATGAGCCATAAAAACGTGGATATGGTCGTTTTCGGACGAGGTTTGCGCTTGCCTTTAAAAACGGAATAAGCTCATAGCTGGTGTTTCTGCCGCCCTCGTTGCCGCGCCTCAGTATGCTTTTCGCAACAAGATCGTTTAAGTCGCGCGTTGCCGTATCCTGCGAACAGTGGTTTATTTTGTACCATTTCGACGAATTGAGCTTGCCTTCAAATCCGTCGAGAAGCATGTTAAGCACCTTTCTTTGCCGTTCGTTGATGTCCAGATTCTGATGTTCGTTCCAAAACTTTACTTTGTGAATGGTATGCTCGTTTTCGCCAACGCCTTTTCCAAAGCCTGTTTTAGCATATCCAAAAAATATGAAATCCACCCGCTTACGTCGGCATTGCCCTTCTGCGCACGCTCCAATTGTGCATAATACAGGTTGCGGTGGTTCAATATTTCTGCCGACAAACTGTAAAAACGCTGTGGTGAAGCATCGGCCCTTGCGAGTAACTATTTCGGTGATTGTGCGGCAAATTCGTCCGTTTCCGTCGTCAAAAGGGTGAATGGTTACGAACCAGAGATGAGCCACGGCCGCCTTTACCAAAGGGTCGATAGCGGGTGACGGACTGTTTATCCAGTTGATAAAACGGTCCATCATCGGCCCCACCCTGTTGCTTGAAGGGGCTTCGTAATGCACCTTTTGGCGGCCCATTGGCCCCGAAACAACCTGCATGGGTTCGTCGCCCTGACGCCACTGTGCCACGCTTATTTTGTACATGCCGCTATATCCTGTTGGAAACAGTGCCGCATGCCAGGCAAACAGCCGTTCCTTGTCGATGGCGTCGTTATAATGCTGCGTTGCGTTTATCATTACTTGCACCACTCCTTCAGTATAATGGTCGGGCTTAGGCAAACCCTCGTACGCCAGTCCGAGTTGCCGTGCTACCGACGAACGCACGCTGTTGCGGTTTAAAAACTCGCCTTCAATTTTGCGACGAACTGCTGATTTCGTTGGTGAAGAGGCGAGCATTTCGTCGTTCTGCTCCCTGAATCCGAACATCGACAGTCGGCCAAACAGCTTGCCACGCAGCAGGTTTACCCCGGCCAGACGGTTGCACAACGAGCTGCTGTTCCATGTAAGCTGCTGTAAGTCGGCATGTTGCCAAATGTGAGTATGGTGAGTATCGGTCATGATTGCGCGAGGTTTGATAGTGGCAAAATTTAGTTGTTTATCCTTAAATCTGCAAGTCTTTGCGGAGAAAAATAGGTTATTCTCCGCAAATTTTGCGGAGAATATAAGCGGTAATCTCCGCATCCTGTGCGGAGAATGCAGGGCGTGTACGCTTGTTTTCTGATGGTGGACGGGAGGCTATGGGAGATATGTGGCAGAGGGCAAGGGAGGTGTAATATGAGAGTACGGAAGATGTGACGTGAGGTTTCTCTTACCGTATAACATCCGTATTGTCAGTAGTTTACGGTTATTTCGTGCGTCCCTGGTGGGCTATGGGGCTCGACGCATAAGCCTGTAAAAGTAGTTGTTCGGCGGCCATCAGCAGCGTTGTTGACGGCCGCCGAACGTGTTGTTTGACGTTCGTCGTACGCGCTGCTGACGGCCGTCGAACAATGGCATGTAAGGGGTAAAGGTGGTGGAAAAAGCAGGTAACAGGGCCATCTGTACAATGAAAGGACAGAGCGTTTTGCCCGTAACCACAAAGGGCAGCAGTACAAAAACGCGCTGCCCCATCTATGGTATATGATACAAATACTTGTGTCAGGGGCAGGGGAGCGCAGACGAAAAACAGGGCCGCATCAGCTCCACGCGGGTGAAACAGATGCGGCCTGTTGTATGATGTTGCCGCCTGGGGCGTATGGCAAAACGGCTATTGTACGGGTTCGCCGTCGATGCTGACGATTTCCTTTACCCAGAATTCGGCCAGACTGATATTCTGGTCACGGTACGACTGTGTAACGGCAACCTTCACCATACGGCCTTTAATGCCGCCGTTGTTCAGCTTGGGTCGTGCCACCTGATACCAGCGCTGTCCGCTGTCGTGCGGCGCATTGATGGTGAGAAGATAGGGTCCAGTTGTTGAGCATTGGCTGGTTATAGTCGGCCGCTGGAGCCTCCGTTGGCAATAGGGTTTAAAGAGGAAAGAGGGGTCGTTTGAAACGTAAAACATCGCCACTTCTGAAGTCTTGCAGCGAGCCTGCACGCTGTTTTATGCCCACGCCCACAATGTTATGGGTAGCCCCCGAGGTCAATAACGAACGTGGTTTTTGTTGGCATCGCGGAAGCCTTTGAAAGCGTGCCACGACCTGGTGTGCGCGTAATCGTAGTCGTCACCGCTTACCCTTTGTAGCTGAAACTGTTGCACGACGGTATCTCGCCAGCCCTGTATGCCAGAAGGTATTAGGGGTTGTCATCGAAGATGGCTGTGATGCTGGCGTTATCCTCCGAGCCTCCCATGGCATTGTCGTTATTGCAGAACAGTGCGCTCCATGCGTCGCGCTTTATCTCCCTGATGCCGTATTTGGGTACGTCGATAACCACGTATGAATAGGCGCTGTCGCTGCATCTGCTGCCCCATTGACGATGTTCCCATCTTTAAAGGCAGCACATAGGTGACGTTGCTGGTAAGCGTGGCGCGGTTTACCGTAAGCGTTGCATCGGCAGTAAGCTGTCCGGTGGGCAGCCTGAGCGCGTTGAAGCTGTACGAGCCTGCCGGCAACAGCGTGTAACTGGTGTTATGGGCAGCATTGTAATCGGCGACGGCCTGTGCGTCCTGCGATTGATTGAGCGTGCATGTAATGTCCCATTTGTTTTCGTTACAGTTGCGGATGGTGAGCGGTACTGCCACATCGAGCGTCTTATAATACATGGTTTGGCTGATGTTTTCGTGTCCGAAGCTGAGCATCGGGCTTTTAACGTCGATGACATACAGCACGTCGCTCATGTCGGTATTGGCGCTGTCGTTCGGGTTTACGCTGTTCATGCGCAGCGCCAGCACCCATTTTGTTGAAGGATGAGCCTTCATCAGTTGGAAGATACTGGCAGGCTTGAAGCTCACGGGCATCACAGCCCCTTCCTGGTTGGCAGCAAATGTAAGCTGTCCGCCGTCGGCAAGGCTGAACGTTGTGTCGGGAATAATTGTATATTCACCTCCTTGTTGCGAACCGTATGTGCTGTCAACTTCGGCCTGTGAAAGCGCTCTCAGCCTGAGAGAAGGCTGGCGTAGGGGTCGCTGCCGGCCTTAATGACGAGCAATGAGTCGGTATGCGTGGCCTCGTAGTGTTCATTGTGAGCGCGTGGTGCCGTGGTTCTTGATATATGTAATCGACTGGTAACCCTGTGGCACGCGGTCTTGCCATGCAAAACTGTCCTTACAGCCCGTCAGTGACAGGCTGCAGCGGAGCAGAAGCAATAAATATGATATTTTTTTCATTGTTTTATGGTTTAACGATTAATAGCCGGGCGACTGTACTAAATTAGTCGCTGTAAACCTCTCTGTCGTGAACGGGCAGCAGATACATGCGCGTTGCCCACTGAAAAGGCTGATCAATGCGCTTCAACTGATTGAATTCGCTGAACGACTGGGTCAGGTTTTTCGGTAGCATTCAGTCCGTAATACGAGTTTGCATTTAAATAATCGGTGCAATCATCCACCTGCGGAGGTCGAAACCGCGCTGGCATTCGTGCCACAACTCGATGAAACGCTCGTTCCTGATCATATCGGTAAGCGTGTTGTCGGGGGTTATATCGGTTTCGAGCAACGCCGGAATGCCGGCCCGTTCGCGCACTACATTGAGGTCTTCCAGCGCGTCGACGGCGGTACGGCCCAGGGCCGCATAGCATTCGGCTCTGTCTAAAAATAAAGCTCGGCCAGACGGATGATAGGATAAAGGCACCATCCTTATATTTTCGCCACCGTCCTGACGGTATTTGATATTGGGCTGCACGTATTTGCGCGCCAGGAAGCCCGTAACGCTGTTGTCGCGCTGGTGGCGTGAGGGGTTGTAACCCTGCGCAGCTTATCGGAACTGCGCATATTGACCGTCGTGGCTGGCCGTTTGCAATATACTGGCTGTAAATATCGCCGTCGAACGACAGCCATGCGTAGAAGCGAGGTTCGCGGTAAGCCATGAGCTTAACTACGTTGGATTGGCCTGCCCGCCGATTTCAGCCAGTCGGCCTGTGGAAATAGCTCGGGGTCTTGAGCAGGAAGTTTGCCGTTCTGCGTATAAATGGGTCATGGTATACCATGTGGGCGAGCCCTTCCCAGCCACCAGATGGGCGATCCGCTGCCATTGAGAGTTATTCCGTGAGGTACACTGATGGAGACAGGGTTCTTATCGCCGATGATGATGCCAAAAATAGTTTCGCGGTTACCCTCGTCTTCGGTCTAGCACATGAGGTAACGCATCTGCATAATGTGCTTGCGGGCGATGCTGTCAAGGCCTGGATACGATGGCAAATCGAGGCCGTCGTTGCGGCGCAGCGTCTCAGAGGTAGCCACATCAAACGGTTTTCGTTGTCCCCGTGTTTCGGCAAAGTCGATGGCTTCGGTACATGCAGTCGAGGGCACGCTGCCATTTTTGTGGATCATCGTATGTGTTGCTAACGAGCTTCTTTCCTGGCCTGGAACGCTGAATTTATCGTTTTTCCAGTCGGGATAAGGGAAAGAACCGTTCCACAACGGCGATGCGGCGTAGAGCAGAAGACGGGCTTTAAGCGCCTTGCATGCGGTTGAAGTGGCACGTCCTAACTCGTCAGAGGGCAGCGTTGCAGGCAATATTTCGGCTGCCTCATCGTACCATTTGGCGATGGAATCAACGCAAACGTCGTACGGACTGCGTCCGGGAAATTCAGACTTTGGCGTGCTGTTCGGGATATATTTCGTTACCAGCGGTATAGGACCATAGGCACGAAGCAGCTCGTGATGGTAATAAGCGTGGAGGAATTTGCACTCGGCCTTCCAGCGTGCCTTGTCTTCAGGGCTTACGTTCGTGGGGTGCAGAACATCAATATATTTCAGAAAGATGTTGATTTGACCTATTGTATTGTAGGCGTTTACCCAAGGGACCTGCGGCATGATTCGTTGTGGTTGTAACCTGGTTATATTGTATAAACTGGCTGTCGTAACCATAAATTTGTGGCAATACGGCCTCATCGCTGGCTCCAAAAAAGCGGCAACTCCAGTTTCCATACATGACAGGTATACCCGCATAGCACGAATACAGGAAACCCTAATGTGGCGTCAGGTCCTTCATGGTGTCCTCAAAGTCGAGGCGTTGCCGGTGGTACTACGTCGAGATAATTGCACGAAGTGATTGCGGCCAGCCCTATTAAGGCGAGCCATTTTGCCTGCCGTGCGTTTCATGTTATAGTGTTTTATCGTAAGCATAATGATTAAATTTTTAACTTGAATACCTATGTTAAACGTGCGCTGGAGGGGTAACTGCTCCACCATATTTCCGGATCCCACAGTTTGAACGGACTGAACACGGCCAGGTTATCGCCGCTGAAGTAAACGCGACACTGTTTAAAGCTGTAACCCATCTCTAATGTTTTCCATCGCATAAAGCTGAAATCGCGCACCCAGTATGAACTGGTAGGCACGTTGTTAGCATCGTCGGCGGCAGCCAATCCCAGCCTTGGGTAGGCGGCTTTTGGTTGGGATTGCTCTCCGACCAATGGTCATCAGCAATCCATTGCATTACCGTACGGTTGCCGGTTGTGTTGGAATGGAACGGCTGCATGCCCTGAATGGCTACGCGTGTCTTCGCTGAGCCGTTGAAAAATACGCTGAAATCGAAGTGCTTCCAATTGAAAACTGGCTCCGAATCCGTATTGTAAGCGGGGCATAGAACCATAGTCTGAAATCATCACTTCGTCCAAAGAGGTAATCTTTCCGTCGCCATTGACGTCGCGATACTTTTATGTCTCCCACCATCGGTGTGCTGCCAAAGGCCACTCTGATCAGCATGATTGTTGATTTCTTCCTGTGATGAAAAACAGGCCCCTCGGCGAGGTAACCGCGAATGTAACTCAGCGGCATTCCTGTCTGGCTCTGCCATACATAGGGATAGTCTGGCTCGTCAACGTAGGTATATTTGTTCAGGTTGTAGGTAACGTTGCCGCGTAGTTCCATGCTGAAATCTTTGTTCCAGTTACGCCTCCACGTCAGCGACGCTTCGAATCCTTTGTTATCTACCTTGCCCACATTGCTCCAAGGGGTGGCGTTATGGTAGCCTAAGATGTAAGGCCATGAGGCTCTTTTCATCAAGATACGGTCGCGCTTGTTGTTGAAATAGTCAAAAGTGATGTCTATTTGATTCAGTATTCGTGCATCGAAACCAACGTCAAACTCGCGTGCTCTTTCCCAATGAGCGTTGGCAACAGCGTAGCCATTGAGCCCGCTCCCTTTTAGTGACGTTGTTTGGCGACTGAAAATATGGGCCGGTAGTGTAGGCAAAAGCTGTTCCCTATGTTCACTTGGTTGATGTATAAGAAGTGTTGAGCACCTGCCTCTTCGCCAGTTTCGTCGTTACCTACAAGGCCGTAGCTGGCGCGAATTTTGAAGAAATCGACATATTTGGCGATGGGCTTCCAGAACTTTTCTCCGCTTATCACCCATCCTAATGACATGGCTGGGAACAGCTCAGCGCTGGCCTCTGGCCAATCGTTCCGTACCGTTGTAGCCAAAATTAAGTTCTGCCAGATATCTGTTGTCGTAATCGTAGGTAAAACGTCCTGACAAGCCCTGATTGCGATGAGGTGGGAACGTTGTTCCTGAACTCGCGCATCATGTACATTAACAGCCCACCGATGGTGTGTTTACCAAACCGACGCTGATAGTTTATGCGGCCATCGAGATAGAATGTGTTGTCAGAGAATCGGCTAATATCCGATTGAGAGATGTAGTCGGTGCCAGTACGTAGCAGTTCTGACGACATTACCGAGGGGTCAGAAGCCTGCCAGCTGCCCGGCGTCAGCGTATAATAATAAGGTGTTATGCCTCGTGTGTAGAAGGTTGCAGCCTCACTGTTTCCAGTTGACAAGCGCGGTAAAGCTCAGCCCTTTTGGTAATAAAGTCGAGGTTTTGTTCGAGATTAAGCGAAGTGTTTATCGTCGAAAAGTTGGTTTCTTTATACGATGTAAGCATTCGCGCATAAGGGTTAGTGTAGAGCCTGCTGTCCGACATGATGGCGTTTCCAAAGCGTACATGTGTGTCGCTTTGCTTTCGGCAGGATAGGTAGCCGGGAACGTAACGGGATCGTTTTGCCATGTATCCCATAACAACGATGAGGAAGAAGCGTCGGGCCCTTTCTCGTTACCAATCTGTGCATTCATACGCAGTCCCAGCCGCGTTGTGGCGGTAAGGTCGTACATAATGTTGTTTTGGAAGACGTATTCCCAGTGATTATAGTTGTTGTCGAAATAAGGATTATGGCGCGTATCCATCAGTCCTGAGTCGTGATTGGCCTGCAGACTCATATAGTAGGTTACGCGACTTCCGCCTCCCTCACGTTAAGGTTTGCGCGCTGGTTGCTTGTTCCCTTTCTGAAAAAGCAGGTCGTACCAGTTTACATCAGGGTAAACGTACGGATTGATACCGCTTTTTGTATACTCGATGGCTTCGTCCGAGTATTTCGGTGTAGCCGTAGGGATGGCGCGTCAGCAAGGCTTCGTTGTAGAGCTTCATGTAGGTAGCGCCGTCCACATATTTAATACGGTGCACGGGTTTATTATACGAAGCTTCGGCTGTTACGTTGATAACGGTCTTCGTATTCTTGTCACCAGTCTTCGTGGTTACGAGCATAACACCGTTGGCTCCGCGCGCACCGTATATGGCAGTAGCCGATGCATCTTTGAGGATAGTGAAGCTTTCGATGGTTTCTGACGGCAGACGGTTCAGGTCGTCTGACGATATTTCGATGCCGTCGAGCAGGATAAGTGGTTCGGTTCGTCCGCCAAAGGTTGATATGCCACGAATATAAAACTGACTCTTTGCGCCAGGTTCACCGCTCGATGCCTTGGCAATGATACCAGCCATCTTGCCTGCAAGGTTGTTCGTAAGGCTTGAACTGGGGGCGTATAACGAGCTTCCCTTGATGGTTGTAATGGCTCCTGTTACCGAGATTTTGCGCTGTGTGCCGGCACCTACCACCACAACCTCGCCTATCTGGTCGTCTGCAGCCTGCAGCTCATGTTCATACGGCCACGTCGCCTCGCTTGTATTTTGCGCGTTTTACAGCCAATGTACGATACCTGCAGCTCGTCGCCTGCCGAAATGCTGGGCAGTTCGAAGTCGCCGTCTATCCCTGTTGTAACGCCCATTCCGTCACTGCCCATGCGCACTGTTGCGCCAATGAGGGGTTCACCGGTGGCTTCATCGGTCACCGTTCCTTTGAGAACGTGGCTCGCTGCCGACTTTTTCGTGGCTGATGAGCGGGTGCCGACTGCTGATTTGCTTTCTTTCGGGTCACGATAATGTGCCTGCCGTTGAAGGCATAGGCCAGTTCGGGAGCCGTCATTTTGTCGAGAACCTCGCGTAGATCCGTCCCTTCCTTCCTTTACATTAATCTGCCGGTTGAGGTCGATAAGGTCGCTGGCGAAGTTGATTGAGTAGTTCGTCTGCCGGCGGATGTTCTCAACTGCCGTCCCGATACTTACCTTGTTCTTGCTGAATGTAATGGTCTGAGCCTGCAGAAACAGAGGCAGGGCTACCATCAGCACGAGCATGAGCCTGCGCCGCCATGATGGCTTTGCATGGGCTATGCTTTCTGAATAGAGTAGGTTTTCTTTCATTTTTGATGTTTATAATTTCGGTTTAGGTATGTTTTTATGCTTTTATGGTGATATTACGGCGTTATTCTGGTGATAGCCATACGGTGTTTCCCTGATATGATAGCGCATATTACCCATTGCTGCAAGCAGCGTAAACACGTCGTTAATGGTTTCGTTGCCATCGAGTTGCGTAGTAAAGGTGCGGTTCACAGGCAGCCGTGGCGAAACACACAATGTTGATATTGTATTTATGTTTAAGGTCGGTCACGATGTCTTCCAGACGTGTGTGGTTAAACACCAGCGAGCCTTTTGTCCACGCTGTGGCCAGAAGAGTGTCAGCATGAGCCACTGAAATGCTGCCTGTTTGGGCCGAATAAACAGCCTGCTGCCCTGCCGTAACGTTTATGTTGCGGGCCTGTTTCGCGGTGTTTATTCTTACGCAACCCTCAGTAACGGTAGTAATTACCCGGCCATGGCTCAGGGTTTTAACGTTGAAACGGGTGCCCACGTCTTCAATATTCACGCTTCCGGCCTTTACAATAAAGGGTTCGGCACTGTTGTGCCTTACGTTGAACACGCCCTCTCCCACAAGATACACGGTGCGTGTACGGCCTGTACGGTGGCGCGGATAGCGCAGCTCAGCGCCTGCATTAAGCGTTACCAGGTACCGTCGTATAATACAAGGTGCATGTTTTTGCCGTTGGGACGCGGCATACGGCCATCGTGGTCTCGTTATATCTGCCGTTTTCGGTTACTATCCACGCGCCTAGCGCCTGCCATGACGGCAATAATGATAACGGCTGCATATTTATAGCCGCCTACGAGGCTCTTGCCGCTACCGTCTGATGGCACGGCTCTTTGCCTTACATGCTGAAGAGCTGCGTGAGTTGTGCTCATCGGCATCGGCCGACAGCGTATTCCATATATGGCGCAAAGCCTCATCTTTCTCCGCCTGGTGAGAATAAGAGGACAGCCAACGGCGTGCCATGCGCTCCTGCCTGTCGGGCAACAGGCGGTCGAAATAACAGCGAACAATTTGAAAAACCGATTTCTTTTCCATATCATAACAGGTTTAAGCTGTATGTTTTTAGGTTTTTATATGGAAAAGAGACGTGGGAAAGGAATTTTACTTAGTTAAATAACATTAAAACACAACAGGCCGATAGCAAATGCCTCAGCTCGGCAACGGCCGTGTAAATATGGCTCTCAACAGTGCGTTTTGAGAGGTTTAGCCGTGAGAGCTATTTCGTCGTTGCTGAGACCTTCGGCCCTGCTCATCATAAAAATACGGCGCCGCTGCTCGGGCATGCGACTTATAATGGTGTTTACAAACGTTATAAGCTCGCGCTCCAACAGCTCGTCTTCGGGTGCCGTTCTGCCGTCGGCACAGTTGCACAGGCTCTCAACGGGACGCATTTTTTCGCGCTTTCGCAGCCAGGCCAGCGCACTGTTGCGCGAGGCAATGAACAGATAGTTGTCAACATTACGCATGTTTTCAACCGTCATATGGCCCTCAAGAATTTTCAAAAACACGTCCTGAGCCAGACTTTCTGCCTCGTTACGGTCGTGTATGATGCCGTTGATAAAGGCCGTTACCTTTGGGGTAATAGTGCAGAAAAAGACGGTCGAATTGCGTGTTGCTGATTTTCTTTTGCTGACATTAACGTAACAAGGGCTTGTGAATGCTCTTTTTTGTTTTGCAGGTTTCCTTAAAATCGGATGATACAAAGATAATGAAAAAGCCAATAGAAAGAAAAATGTGTATCTAATTTTTATATCGCCATCAGTTGCTGAGCGTTACAACGGCAGGGGCATGGCGTTGTAACGTGAAACTCTGGTTAGGCTTTTGTGGCCCGTATGCAGTCTTGCAGTGGCCTTCATACCGTAAAAAGCTTTGCGATTACGCCCTGTGTCTGCCCCTTTTGTTTTGCTATCTCCTGCCGTTAAAGCCTTTTGTTCATGGTTCGGCGGCCGTCAGCAGCGCGTACGGCGGCCGTCGAACGTATGGTGTGACGGTCGTCAGCAATGCTGCTGACGGCCGCCGTCACAATAACCTTTTTGGGCGTAAGGTTGACGGCATAATGATGGCAGCGTGGCAACTTTCAGGGGTAAAGTTGCAGCGTGAGAGCATAAACGCCTGCTCACGGCATGCTGAACAAACAGGGCATGGCGCTGCCTGACGGTAAGCAGCAGGCTACGGTTTCTTCACCCTGCCTACCATTAAACGTTTTCAAACCAATTGAAAGCAAAGGTGGAACTGTGCTTAACATCTCAGGTACTGGCTACGAGGAAGCTTGGAAATCGATAGTAAATGCGGAGACATCCTCAACCGGATGTCTCCGCACGGGTTTATACATTATTTAGAGATATATTAACGGTATAAAAAGGTATACCGTAAGCCTGAATGTTGCCTCACGGCAGCGTTTCTTTTGTTTTATGCGGTTGTAACTACTGTTGCCAGCCCGGATTTTGCTTTAGTTCAGGGTTGAGCAAAATGGCCGAAGCGGGTATGGGATACAGGTATTGTCGGCCGTCAGCATACCATACACGGCGGAGCTGTGGCTGGTCGTCCTGCCACGTCAGCGTGCCATGGTCGCCATCGGTAAGGGCCGAACCCTTGCCCGCACCAACCTCAATGGCTGCACATCCTGACGGAATGGTGGGCTTTGTACCGTGGTAGAACAGCACGTCGGCGGTGCCGTCGCCATCCAAATCCATCGGTGTGTTGAGGGCAGGAACATACATTCCATCCCACCTTTTTGGCCATCAGCCAGCCTTCTTTCCATCGTTTTATATCGTTGAAACGGAAGCCTTCGAGGGCCAGTTCGCAGCGTTGCGCTCGCGGCGAACCTCAAGTATTACGGGCGAGGTTACGTCGGGGAAGTAGGTTTGTTGCAGGTAATTGTCGACCGTTACAGGCAGCGATGTAAGGCTCGCCCGTGATGCCGGCACGGGCACGTAACGCCCCAATGGTGCGGCTCCAGTCGGCTGAAGTAAGCGTCCCCAGCTCAGCTTTTTGCCCGGCATAGTTCAGCAACACTTCGGCATAGCGGAATAGGTATGTTCTGCATGCTGTTGTGGCCGTTGTCGGCCGACGTGCGGTCAACGCAATACTTAATGGGCTGGTAGCCCGTATAAGTGTATCCTGCGAAGTCTGGCTGCCGCAGGCTTTGCCGTCACGCTTGTATCCTGGTGTGCGGATAAGCTGCGAAAGGCGCAGGTCGCGGCCCTGAAAACCCTGGCTGAAAAGCTGTGTTTCGTATCCCGCCGTGTCGGTATAGGGCGTGCCGTCAAGCTTTAAGAAGGTATTGATAAAGGTGCGTGTCAGGCTGAAACGGTCGCCAAAGGTGCTCGATGTCCACTCACCAGTTGGCACAACCCATCTTATTTAGTGCCTCGCTGGAAACGGCAGCGAGCATGGTTTCCCGTGTAATGGGCTCTCTGCAATAAAATAAGGCACGTTGCGAAAGGGCGGCACCGTCGGCCGTGTAAAGCGAATACGGGCCGTGATCCATGACATAAGCGGCAGCGTCGGCAGCCTGCTGGAGCAACTGCGGTGCCGTAGCGGTCAGGCCTAACTCGGTATGATACTTGCGGTAAGTGCCCCTCAAAGAGGCACAGGCGCGATTTAAAGAGGTAGGAATCCATCGGGTTATCATCGTGCCGCTGGCGTCGGCGGTGCGCGTAATGTGCGTACAGGCGAAGTCGAGGTCGGCTATCATCTTCTCCACTACAATGCTACGGCTGTCACGTGGCTGGTAAAGCATCGGGTCGGTCTCGGCCAAAGGCTTATCAATCCATGGCACATCGCCGAAGCGCGTAAGCATATTGTAATAGAAATAAGCGCGGAAAAAGCGTGCCAGACCAATGTAGTTGTCTTTCACTTCGGCCGAAAGCTGCGGACTTGTACAGTTGGCAATGAAATAGTTGATGTTGCGAAGCGGGGCCCAGTCTCCTTACTCCAGCCCGAAGATGATTCAGAAGTGTATGCGCCATCGCGCAAAAAGAGGTCGGGTGTCGACACCGGGCCGTAGTCACTCATGTTATCTTGTTTGAACCCGTTGTCGCGACGGGGCAGCGAATTGTAAAAGGAGAGGGTGTAAGTATCCAGTCCACTGGCATTGTTAAAGATGGCATTCTTGTCGGCTTGTGCCTGCGGCGACTCGTCGAGAGCACGAAGCCAGGCACATGGCAGCACAGCAGATGGCCAAATTAAAGATATTTCGTTTCATAATTAATCGTATCTATAAACTGTGTAAATTAAAAAGTCTGTCAAAATGTAACAGAAAGTCCGAGGCTTATGCTCTTCATCTGCGGATAATTCAGTCCGTCACCGTAATTAATAGTGGTGAGATCGGGGTCAGAACCCGAAATATTGGTCACGTCAATATCGTGTGTACGCTTGTAAAGCGGCGAGTAACACCATATGTTTTCTGCCGAAATATACACGCTTGCACGCCGCATATGCGCCTTGCCAACGATGTTTTTGGGCAGGTTGTAGCCAATCTGGAGGTTCTTTAAACGTATGTAAGCCACGTTCTGCAGGTAACGGGTTTGTGCCACTTGCAGTTCAGCGTTGCGGCTTAAAGCCGAGTAACCCACGTTCCTTGGGAGGTAAGCATCGGGCTATTCTCCGTCCACTCGTTGTCTACGTGCCATTTCGGGTACTGGTTATAAGGGCGGTTGTACTGCCTCCAGAAAAATACCTCGCTGCTTGGATACCAGTTTTGTTTGCCCACGCCCTGGAAAAAGGCCGAGCAACACAGGTTGTTCCAGTCGGCACTGAGGTTTAAACTGAACGTGTAACGGGGCAAAAGCGTTGCCAATTACTTTCCTGTCGCCGCTGTCTCCGGCGCGGTTATTGCCGTAGGTTATTTTTCTTGTCGCCGTTCAAATCTTTGAATTTGATGTCGCCCGGCTGCCATATATTGTTCTGCCCCGAGCGCAATTGCAGCTGCGAAGGCGAGCTATTGATGTCGGCCTGGTCCTTGAAAAGTCCTTCGGTTACGTAGCCCCATATTTCGCCTAAGCGTTCACCGACGTAGTAATCGCTAAGGTTTTTCTCGGCGTTATTGTACTTGTCGATAACCGAATAGCTGTCGGCCAGCGTGCCATGCAAGCGGTAATTGAACGGCTTACCGCCGCAAATTGAACCTGTCGGCCCACGTTATCGACAGCTCCCAGCCTCGTGTTGTCATGTCGGCATAATTGCCTTTTGGCGAGTCTGCGCCAAAAACCTGCGGCAGAGTCTTGCCTACGGTGTACATGTCCTTGGTTTTACGCCAGTAGTAATCGGCCGAAAACAGCAGGCGGTCGTTGAACATGTTGAAGTCGATACCGATGTCGGTTGTAGTAGCCCGTTCCCATGTCAGCCCGGCAGGCTGTACTGCAGGCGCACTGGTATAGGTGTTAACGGCTCCGTTTATCACCCTGTCCTGAGCCTGAAGCTTGAATATTTCGAGATAGGCATAAGGGTCGACGTTACCGTTTCCAAGCGAACCGTACGATGCACGAAGCTTTAAATTCGACATCAAACTCTTGTCAACCGTCCACCATGGCTCTTCGGTGACGCGCCAACCAGCCGATAACGACGGGAAGAAACCCCACTGCTGGTGTGACGGAAACTTCGAAGAGCCGTCATAACGACCGTTAAATTCCAACAGATAACGGTCGGAAAAGCCGTAGTTTATGCGGAAAAATCCACCGCAAAGCTTCCACTTATAATACCCGCCCTGACGTAATAATGCCGTCGCCCAAAGCCATGTTTATGTTCTTCGCATCGGGGTAGAGCAGGCCGTTTCGTTGTGTGGTTATCGACTTATACGTTTGTTCTTCGTAGTTCCATCCGGCCATACCCTTGAAGTAGTGTTTCCCCCAGACGTGCTCATAATCGCCATAAAGATTGGTGCCCATGTAGTTGTTGCGGTCGGTTTTCACCGTATAGTCGTTGAATTGCGTGCCCAACCACATGGTTTTTCCTTCGTAAATTTCGTAGGGAACAGGTACACGTCGGCGGTCGGTTTCGTCGTCACGACTCCGGAATGTAAAGTCACCCCTCACGTGTAAAGCCTTATTCAGGAAGGTGGCTACGAAGCTGGTGGTGTTGCGTATTTGCCTGTTGTCGAGGTCGCGGGCCGTTTTTCCATACACCATATCGCCCAAACTGTATGCCGCCACGTATGTCAACGACCCGTTAGGATTGTATAAAGGTGCCGTGGGATGGCCCTCATCTTCGATGTTTCGCCTATACCGCCGCCCTCTCCAACGTTTTTCAGGGTTATGGTAACTGAACTTACCGTACTCGAAATTGTTCTCAATCCTCAGCCATGGAAAGAGCAGAAGCGAGTTCTTTGCGCGCAAATTGTAGTTGCGAAAACTTGTCAGTGTTGTACTTAAACAGTCCGTTATACTGATAGAAACGGCCTGAAAGCAGGAACGTTGTCTTGTCGTTCCCCCTGAACAGCCACATTATGCGTTTGTGCTATGGTCGATTTCTTGTACAATTCGCCCATCCAGTCGGTACTTGCAAAGTACCGATAGCTCCCGTTAGGCAGCACAACGGTGTCGGGATAGGGTTGTCCCGAGTTGTGAAGTTGCTTGAATTTGTCGAGCCAGTCGGTGGTAAACCATTGTGTTTTATTAATCGCTCGCGGGCGCACTACCGCGCGAACCATAATAAGACTTGTAGAAATGTTCGGCCCAGATGTACCCGTCGGTCACAAAATCGGGCAGTGTTGCCGGCGACTGTACAGCCAGATTACCCGAATATGTAATGCTTGTATGCTGTTTTTTTCGGGCTGTTTTGTGGTGATAAGAACAACGCCAAATGAGCCTCGTGCGCCGTATATGGCTGCCGAAGCAGCATCTTTAAGCACCGACACGCTTTCAATATCGGCCGGATTCAGCATCGAAGGGTCGCCCTCAACACCATCTATAAGTACCAGTGCACTGCCGCCCTGGCCTATCGATGCCTTGCCTCTTACCTGATAAGTAGCGCCTCGTGTAGGCTTGCCGTCGGTAATATCGAGTTGCAAATTGGGAATAGCCCCTGGAGCATCTGGGTTGCATTGGCTGCAGGATCGGTCCTCAACACGTCGCCTGTAACCCGTTCAACGGCGCCTCGTCAGGTTTACTTTCTTCTGCGTTCCGTAGCCAACTACCACCACTTCGTTCAGTTCCTTGTTGTCTTCCTGCAAGGTAATGTTCATGTTTGCGTCGGCCTTTTATCTCCTTTGGCGTATAGCCAACGTATGAAATTTCGAGCATGTCGCCCGGCGTTGCCTCAATGGTGAAGCGTCCTTCCATGTCAGTAATGGTTCCCTGTTGCGCCCTTGCCCTTCACCTTTACCGTTGCGCCGATGACGGGTTCGCCCTGCGAATCGTGAATAACACCGCTTACGCGCCTGGAAGCCTGTTGCGAAACATTGCCTCCCCTGCTGATGTGGGAGCGATGCGAATGCCCTGCCTCCGAGTGAGCACGACAACAGCATTGCCGTGGCTAACAAAAACATTTCTCTTTGTGTACATTGTTTTTTTGATTAGATAGATTGAGTTTATCTCAGGTTGGTATAAATGTCAAAGGATGAAGACATCCGTGCCGGGGGCGTCAAAATGCGGACACAGGCAAGCCGCAACCGGTTAAAAAGCTTTACAAGATTGTTGATAACAAAAATAAATAATTTTTGCAAAAACAAATGATACCTGTTATATTATTAACATATGTTATGAATATTTTGCGGCAAAAACAACCCTTCTTTTGCCTGATAACGCGTGGTAACGGATATGCTGTGGGATGCCCGTTTTTCAGATTGTGCAGCGCGGTTACAGGCAGAGAGCAATGAAACGCCAGACCGTTTACGGCTAAAATATTCTTACATTTAGGCGTATTGTATATGTAAAAAGGGCTGAGGGCTTGTTGTGCGGCGGCCGTCAGCAGCGCGTACGGCGGCCGTCGAACGTGATGGTGTGACGGTCGTCAGCAATGCTGCTGACGGCCGCCGAACGATGAACAAAATGACGTAAGGGGTTATGGAAAAAGCCTCCGTCGTACGGGCCTTACCCTGTAAAAGGCAGGACAAATGGCAGGAAAAGCAGAACGGGGAAGCCATAAAACCTCTGTAAAGATATGTGCAGACCCATTCCGGTTCCATATGACAGCTGATACAGGATGGCAGCTCTTCTCCCACAGAATGCGCGCAGACCCATTCCGGTTCCGTATGACAGGGCTGCAGAAAAATTTAAAAAAATAAAAACAAGTAAATTTACGGGCCGTTCGTGTTCTTTTTATTATCTTTTGTGAAGTAAAATATATTTTTAATTTTTATATCCAATAAAACACAAATGAAAAAGTTTCTGAAAAGTAAGGGTTATTTTTTTATTCTTTGTTGGTTTATTCCTTTTGATGGCAACGAAAAGCGAGGCACGACTAAGGATTCCTTTTGGCAGCAGAGATGTAGTAAATGTTGTTTATACTACGCCTGTGAAAGACAGTATTTTCATAGATGATAATAAGGTTGATATTGCGTGCTACCATAAGGAGTATAATATAGCCTATTTTTTCCCTCTCTATATCGAACAGGAACCCGAACTTGTGTTGTATGACCCGGAGAATGAAATGATTTATGCACCCGAAACAGCTCAACAGAAACAGTTTATAAAGGATTATTTAAAGAAGAAAGGCATTAACGAGGAAGAGGCTTTAAACATTGGCTGGTATACCCGATGGGGTGGAAAAGGCCGTGTTTGTTCTGCTCATTGTGCTCGTTGGCGCTGGTTCGCTGATGGGAAAAAAGAAGGAAATAAAAGAACCTACGAAATTATAAACTTAACATATAACACAAATTATCATGCAAGTATTTCTTATTGTTGGAATCGTAATTATTATGATTGCAGCGCTTTCTATCAATGCGTATTTTTACACAACACCAAAAACTTTACTAAGGAAGAATGGAATAATCGTATCGGTCATGTAACCGAACAAGAGATTAACAGCTTCTATGATGCTGACATGAACGAGTATATGAAACAGCTGAACGGCAAGAAGATGATTGCTGCAAGCTGTATATTTCATTTGCCCGATACGAAGGAATTCCTGAAGGACGGTGCCAAGAATTTCCTGAAACGCATGCTCACTTTAGGAATAGTGAGGTTTAATACAGTGTATGTTCCTACTCCGTTAATTCTGGCAGAAGACAGGGTTGCACGTGCTTGAGCTGGATACAGACATGGATGTAAAGAACCATTATATTCTGGAAAAACGAACGTCTGGCCGAAGCAAAAATTTCGTCTTATGAGGATAAGGAAGGTATGAAGCAACTGGGAGACAATGCCCGTTTCTTTTATGCTTTCATTCCCAAAGTCAGAACGGGAGTTAAGGAGTTTGAGCTGTGTACCGAATTCTATCCTACGGGAGAGATATACACGGTATACCCGTTAGAGAAAAAAAGATTGTTGCAGGAGCTGCCGGCCGTTATTTCCTGAAGAAGCTGGGTGAACATTTCCTAATCTTCAGGTTAGCTTTTTAATGGGTGCGCAACTATTTTGTACCAGGTAAATAAAACAATTGGGAATAACCTGCAACAGGGTTATTCCCAATTTTTGTTTATGTATTGTTATACATGAAAATGGCCTGTCCGGTGGGCGGCCTGTCAGTGTAGAGGAGTGGCGGGATGGCGCTTTCTTCCGTTTGAAAAGTCTGCGGAGGTTACATCAATGGCATGGCTCGCGGGCATGTCTCTGTTGAAACAGGCCCTCGTAGGGGTTTATTCCATACACATTTTTAACCGTGCAAGGCTGACAATTTCTGCACCATGCTGTTGCGACAGGGAATGTTTTGCAGGCCTTTACTTCTATAACCTCTGCTCCAAATCGTCAACGGCCGAAGAAAATGTCGTCGGCAAAGGTAGTATGTGTAAACAGGAAACCCTCGCGCCCGCGGGCGAGTTCGTGGTATAATTCAGGGCTCATGCTGCGCGCATAGTCGCTGATGGCATATTCAATATCGTCTTTCTGACGGCTGTTTGTTGATTGCGAATAAATGCGCCACTTCTGGTGAAAGAAGGCGTATGCCTCCTGAATGCTGTCTTTTGTAATCATAACAAGTTGTTTTTTTCTGATAGGAAAGCAGCAAAAAGTGTGCACAAAAACATAAAGTCGACAAAAAGAATTTGCAATGGCTTCGGCAGCGTGTGAGCATAAAATAGCTTTAACTTTTGCAAACGGTGGGGAACATCCTGCTCCCTGAGCAATAACGGGAGCGTTTTGCCATGCCTGCAACGGAGCATGAAGAACGCTGTTTCCGCATATTTTTTCAATAATCAGCTTTCGTGATGAATACAAAGGTGAAGGGATTTGCCGCTGGTGTGCTGGCGGCTGTATTCTATGGTACGAACCCTTTGGGTTCGCTGCCGCTGTATGCTGACGGCATAACGCCCGGCAATGTGCTGTTTTACCGGTATGGTTTGGCCACGGTGTGTTTTTGCGTTGTGGCTTCTGGCACGCGGGAAGTCGTTGAAAAATAGGGTGGGGCTACGCTGTAAAGTTTGCCGTTCTGGGCAGTTTGTTTGCACTGTCGTCAATAACATTGTACGTCAGTTTTAAGTATATGAGCGCGGGAATAGCCTCAACCATTCTCTTCTCATACCCCATTATGACGGCCCCGCTGATGGTGATGTTTTTCATGAACGCCTTACGCTCACTACCACAGCATCGATATTGCTGGCCGTTACGGGCATCGGCCTGTTGTATCATGGCGGTGGTGACGACGGCGGAAGGGTGAGCACGGCGGGCATGATGCTCGTATTGATGTCGTCGTTGCTCTATGCCCTGTATATCGTTTATGTGAAACAGTTTCGCGCCGACATCGGTCCTGTTAAGTTTACCTTTTGGGTAGTAGCGTTCGGATGGATGGCCATTATGGGCTATATGGCTGTGGCGCGCGAGCCTTTGCAGGTTCTTCATACGGGCAGGCAATGGTTATGGGCTGTACAACTGGCACTTTTGCCCACGGTGCTGTCGCTGTTTTTCATTAACGTGGCTATTAAAAGCATTGGCAGTACGCCCACAGCCATCCTTGGAGCCTTTGAGCCTGTTACGGCCGTTGTTATCAGTTGTCTGTGCTTTGGCGAAGCCTTAACGCTGCGTTTGTGCTGTGGCATTGTGCTTATTCTGGCAGCCGTTATCCTGATTATTGTCAGAAAATCGCCGCAATAGTATTTTCGTGTATCAGCAATAACAGCGTAAGGACGTGTGAAAAGTATGAAAATGGTGCCGTAATAACCTTTTTGGGTATTCGCAAAACAGCGTAGACGTAAATCCCCTGTTGTCAGCCTTGTATTTCAGCTGGCAACAGGGGATTCCTTATGAGAGATGTGTGCGCACCGCCCTGCCGTTTTCACCATATGCCCACGGACTAATGGGCGGCGCGCACGGGGTATTTACTTCAGGTATCCTTCGTATTCGGCATCGGTTTCACAGTCCCACCATACGGGCATACTCCAGATATTGACATCTCGCAGTGCGGATTGATGGCCTTTGCATTGGTTTCATTATACGAAAGTTCGAGCGTTCCGGGAAGCCTCCAGCGGCGTGGCCAGTAGCGAACATCGTTTTTGATGTGCCCGTAAGCTTTCTCTTGTCCCGTAAACATCGGGCTACGGTCGAAGTCAGGATATACTACTCCAAAGCTCCCTATGTTGCCGGCACTGTAATTAAAGCGCCGCATGTCGTTCCAATTCTCAAGGCTTAGTCCCATGGCTACATACTTTTGCAGCATGATGTCGCGCATAGTGAGGTCGGCTGCATTCTGGCAAACAGCTGCGCTGGCGAGGTAATTGGTGATGTCGGCCGTATTCATTGGCATCATATCAGGGTTGTCATATCCCTGCCCTTGCCATGTAGTGAGCTTCTTCTGCATATAATCGAGGTTGGCCTTTATGCCTGCTTTGTAGGCAGCCAGTGCCCCGGTCTTGTCGCCTTTTGCGGAATAATACTCGGCCTTAATGAAACAAGCCTCGTGGAAGGTCATCATCTCGAAGTCGGAAACAGGACGCAACTGGAACGAGCCTGTGGAGAAAAATTACCCTCGGCTTTGTATGCTTCGCCCGAAGCATACCAGTACAGGTTCTTGGCATCATCCTTCTGCCCCGTCTGCCCGGTAAGCGTAGAGCACGAGCGCATATTGACGTAAGCCGTGTCGCCGGCGAGGATATAGTTGCCGCTGTTTACGTAAATGGAGCCGGCTTTGTAGGTTACACTTACCTTGTCGCCGCTTACGGTTACAGCGTGCAACGGCGTCATGTCAGCAACAAATTGTGCGCGTTTGGCGGCATCGGTGATGGTATAGTCTTTCGTTACGTCGGTAGCGGCGTAGGTTGGAGCGGCTATTGATGCCGCGCCTCCAGCCAGCAGGCGCTCGGCATTATAGTGTGAATCGACGGGCTTTGAACGCTTCCAGGTGAACGATGACATTGTACCGCCGCTGAGTTTTACATTTGACATGATGGCGGGTACTATCTTGGTAAAGCGCGGATCTTCAATACCCGCTCCCCTCATATTGGTGAGAAGGTTATAGAGATAGCTTGAAACGCGCTGGTTTGAGCCGTATCCGGCATAGTCCCAGTTGCCGTTTGTCTGTACGGGATCGCCGTAAAGATAGTCGGTTACGTCGCCAATGGCGTTATAACAAGGCAGCACACTGTTGTCGTCGACGCTTTGCGGGCCGTGCGACAGGCATTGTAAAAATCTCGTCGGGCTTAAACAAATCGCTCTTCTTTGATAGCTTAAGCATGTAGCGTGCTTTCAGTCCGTAGCATATTTTTCAGCCATTTGCTTACATCGCCTCCGTTCAAAAACGTCGCCATTTGCCAATGGTGTTGCAGTGGCAGACTGTGTTTTCCCAAACAGCTCAATGGCCTCGTCGATCTTCGCCATAATGCCATTGTATATGGTTTTTACCGTCATCATACTTGGGAACAGGCGAAGAACTGAGAGCGTCGGTAAACGGAATCTCGCCGTAAAGGTCGAGCATTTCCATGAAGCCGAGGGCGTAATAAACGTCGGCTGCCGCCATATAGTGGTAGGCTCCGTCTTCTTTTGCCTTTTTCATAAAGGTCGTTGAGGTTAGAGGCCGACTCAACGAACCATGTCTGATAAGGACCCGTAGTAAGGCCGTTGGCGAAGTTCCAGGTGGTGGTGCACGTGTTTACCGACCAGCCGTTGCTGTATAACCATCCGGCCGTAGCAGCGGTACGGAAGTTGGTCATGCCCGCCGAATACATGTACATACGCTGTATCCAGGGCAGACGATTGCTGACAAGCAGGCTCTTGTTGTTCGGATTGTCGGGATCGGTATTGACATCAAGCCAGTCGGTACAAGCGGTAAGGCCTGCCGTTATCATACATCCCAGGGCTATCTTTGATAATATTCTTTTCATAATAGAATTGTTTTTCGTGGTTTTTAGAAAAGAAAACGTTAACGCCAAATGTAATGCTTCGCACCGAGGGCACACTGCAATAGTCGATGCCTGTTGCGCCAGAACCGCCGGTTCCACCAGCTGTACTAACCTCGGGATCCATGCCTTTGTAATTGGTTATGGTAAAGAGGTTCTGGCCTGTAAGGTTTACAGAGAGGCGCTTAACGATGTTCTGACGGCTGATGAGGCGTGTAAGGTCGTAGGTTAATGAGATGGAACGCAGCTTCAGCCAGTTTACTTTCTGTATGAAATTGTACGACTGGTTGGCGTAATTGCTCCAGTAACGCTGTATCATAGCCTTGCTCGTCGTAGGTAGTGCTGCCAAAAGTGTAGCTCTGGGAAGCCTCACAGGTTTTTGTCAAAATCGGTAGAAGAGGTAGGCTTTCCGTTGCTGTCGAAGGTTTGAACAACGCCTGTAACAGTAGCCTTTTTCACGGTTATTGGCGGTGGTTAGCGGACTTAAGCCGTTGTCAACCATATACTGAGATGTGCCGTTAAAGACGTCACCGCCCAGACGGAAGTCGAGTAAGAACGACAAAGACAGGTCTTTATACGTGAGCGTATTGGAGAAACCGCCTATCAATTTCGGTTCACGGTTTCCTACAACATCGTTTTCAGAGTTATGGATTTTGTAAAGACCGGTGTTCGGATCAACCAGATAGCGGCCGCCGATAATCTCATTTCCATTGGCGTCGTGCTCGTATTCGAAGCGCGTTCCCACTAACGACATGAAGTTTCCACCGTTGGGAACCGATGCCGATTTGATGCTGCCGAACTGTGCATCCGTCGGATAGAACATGCCTACACCGTCTAAGAACTTGCCCAGTGTGCCGCGGTTGTACGAGAAATTCAGTGCCATGTCCCAGCGGAAATCCTTTTTAACAACGGGCTTGCCGGTGATAGAAATCTCCATTCCCTTGTTAATGACCGAACCTGAATTGATAGATGACAGAATGTAACCGTTGGCATTGCTCAGACAGGGGTTGCGCAATCTGGTTCTTTGTAGAGCTGTGATAGTAGGTCCAGTCGAAGCCAATGCGATTGTTTAAGAACCTCATTTCGAGGCCAATCTCCCATGCTGTCTGAATCTCTGGCTTTAAATAGGCATTGCCTGCTGTATATTGATTGCCCACGCCTATGAAGTTACCGTATATCATTGGCGGCGTAACGTAGGTTATTGTAGCGTACGGATCGGCATCCTTACCAACCTTAGCCCACGATGCTCTCACCTTTCCGTAGGATACAGGACTGTCTTTTGGCAACAGCTCTGAGAACAGGAAGGAGCCGCACTGACGGATAGAAGTAGGAACGCTCGTTTACAGGCAGCGTCGATGACCAGTCGTTTCGGCCTGTTACGGTAAGATAGGCCATGTTTTTATAGCTACACCATACTCGCCATAAAGACCAACGAGACGCTTGCGGCTTGTACCGTCCTTGAAAAACTGGTTGGTTTTGGCAATGTTATTGAAGCTGACGGTGCCTGCTGTAATAAAATTGTATCCCCAATGAGTCTGATTCTATACGCTTCGTACTTTTCGGCAGTTGTTCCCGCCATAAGGTGCATGTCAAAGTCGCCAAAGCGTTTATGGAAGTTGCTCATGAAGTTAGTCGACCAGTATTCATACCTGAAGTCGCTCTTTGCCAGACGTCCGTTCTGGTACATTTCGCTTACCACCGAGCCCGGTGCAATGTAAGTGTAGGCGTCAGTAGTATAGTTATCATAGCCCAAACGTCCGGTAACATCCCACCACGACGTAATATCGTAGTGCATGCTTAAGCCTCCTGTAAAGCGCTCTGTTTTGTCTTTCATCTTGTCGCGGTTCAGTATCCAGTACGGATTCTCCATGTCATCCTTAAGTTCCCAGATGCCGTCGAAAAGGCGATACTTCGAACCGTTCTCGTTTTCGTAGTGGCTCATATCCTCGGTTAGCGGCCAGGAGTAGAGCGCATTCATCGTACCGATACCGCCGCTACCCATAATCCGCTTGAGGTTAGCGTCTTTGTTGTCTTGGCTATCGAATAGGTAACGTTGGCCGCTATGGTTAATTTATCGTATCTTTGTTCCCCATTGAAGCGTACAGTAGTCTTATCATAGCCTGTGTTTCTGACGATACCATCCTGGTCAAAGTTCGATAACGAAAGGTAAAAACTATTGTTCTTTGAGCCTCCTGATACCGAAACGTTGTTGTCAAATATACGTCCGCTCTGGAAGAAATTGCCGATATTGTCGTACAGTTTTTCTGTTCCGTCGTAGGCTTTACCCCACGAATTGTAGGTTTGATCGCTGAAAACGCCGTTCGTGCTGTATGCACCGCGTCCGAAAAGCTTTTGTGTTTCAGGCAGGTTTGTGTGGAAGAGGTACTCATCTTTCCTGTATAATCAATGCGTGTAGTACCTGCTTCACCCTTCTTTGTGGTGATAATGATAGCACCATCGGCCGCACGCGAACCGTAAAGAGCCGCAGCAGCTGCACCTTCAGCACAGAAATATCGGCAATATCTTCAGGATTGATGTCCATTGCACGGTTCGAAAACGTGGTGTTATTGCGCGTCATGCCATCCGTTCCCGAGTTACCCGTCACCTGAGTAGAGTTATCATAGATGACGCCATCGACGACAAAAGAGGGGTTGATTGCTCCTGCCTTCGGCCGTAGAATTGGCTCCACGCATCACGATTGAGGCGCCGGCGCCCGCAGCTCCCTGAGCTTTGCGTGATGTTTAAACCGGGTACTTTGCCGGCCAGAGAGTTGATAACGTTGGTGTTTTTGTTCTTTAAGATTTCGGCAGAATTGAGTTCTGTCACTGCGTAACCGAGGGCTTTCTTCTCCTTTTTAATACCCATTGCCGTTACAACTACTTCGCCGGTGGTGTGCTCGTCTTCGCTAATGGTAATGTTATAATTACCGCCTTTGCCCACGTTGATGGTGCGCGGTGCAGAGCCTACGTATGTAACTTCGAGCTGTGAACCCGCCGGAGCATTGATGGTATAATTGCCACTGGCGTCGGTTACGGTAACAATTTTTGTACCTTTTACCGTTACGGTAGCGCCGATTACAGGCTCACCGCTGCTGTCGGTAACCTTACCGGTAACCTTCTTTGTCTGCTGTTGTGCAGCATAAGCGCTTGTAAGGGTAGGAGATGCCTGAACGGGCGTTCCGCCACTCAGTAGTAGAGTGGCCAGCACGACGGTGGCATAAAAGCCTGACGGTCATAGCTTTTTCGAGAGGTTTTTCATTCATAGTTATTGGTTTTATGATATAAAAAGATTTTTCAGTTCGAGGCAGGCCGGGCCTGTTTATATAATATAAATAAGGTGGAATTGAGGGTAAAGAGGTAGTGTTTGTATATTATTTAACAGACGGCCGGGGCATTGTGCCCTGCGTTGCTGTCGGGTGTGCGGCTGCCCTGCATCAGGCAGGGCACGCCTTACTAGTATTGCCCCGGCAACAGCATTCGCAACGAGCGCGCGAGACGCACTACATTGCCCTTGTCAACGGGGTGAACGCAGTTGGTCAGCAGAATAATGGCTACGTCATTTACGGGGTCAATGACAATGCTTGTGCCTGTATACCCGTGTGTCCAAACGTCTGGGCACTGAGAAGGTCGCCTGAATTGGACGAGTAGGGGTTGAAATGCCCCACCCCGGCGTGTGTCCGAACTGTGCCAATGAGCGTGGAACGGTTTCCATACACTTTACAGCGAGCGGACTTAATATGCGTTTTCCGTTCAGTTCACCTTTATTTGATATGGCAGCACAATAGGGTAGCCACGTCTTCGGCCGACGAAAACAGTCCGGCATTACCCGATAATCCGCCCATCATGATTTGCAAGCCAGCGGGTCGTGTACCACGCCCAGGAGGCGTTTCCATCGGCTTGTTTCTCCGTGGGTGCGCAAAGAGCGGCCAGCTCTTTCGATGGACGGTAGTCGGTATGACGCATATTGAGCGGTGCAAAAATATTGTCGTGGGCAAACTGTTGCAGCGTCTGCCCTGTTATTTTTCTCAATAACCTGCTGTAACATAATGTAGTTACAGCGGCTGTATATCCACCCTGTTTCGGGTGCATAAAGGCGTTGCAATGGCTAATCCAATTGACAACGGCCTCGTGGATTCGACGAGCCGTACTTCTTTTTCAGCTCCTGAACGGGCGCGTATGGGGCAAACCCGGGTGTGTGTCATCAGGTCGATGACGCGAATAGCCTCTGTTTCGCCCGTAATGCTGTCCTTCCAGTTCTCAAATCCGGACACATACTGGTCAACACGGTCGTTTAATCGTAGCAGTCCGCGGTCGATAAGTATCATGGCACACGTTGCCGTTGACATGGCCTTGCTGCACGACGCCATGTCGAACACGGTGCCCGTGGTCATCTTTTTCAGTATTGGGGTATACGCGTTTGTTGCCGTAAGCCTTGAGATAGCCTATTTTTCCGTGACGTTCTACGCACAGCACGGCTCCGGGAATAGTTTTATCTGCAATGGCCTGTGCGATGGCACGGTCGGCATTGGCAAGCCTCGAAGCCATCCAGCCCAACGGCTTCAGGCGCAACAATATCGAGGTTCTGGGCCGGAGATACTATATAATTAAGAAGAAAAACGGCAAGCAGAAATAGTTTATTCATTTTCAAACGGTATATAGTTAATGGGTTTTGATATGTTATTGTATGGTAACAAATTTAGGTCTTTTGGTCGAAATAGCGGGTGTGTTTACGTTAAAAAACGCTAAGAAGCTTTACATTTGTCCGTTATCTTTCTTCTTATTTTTTATGGTTTTACATCTTTATATTACTTATCCCTATAATCTATATAAAATTAAAAAGCCGTAACTTTGACGAACCTGCCGGGAACTCCATGTTGGAATCCTGTTCAGGCGGGATGAAATACCCGACAATTATTTCTCATTATTTTAAAAAGGACACATATGATAAAAATGTTTGTCATGAAAAACTTGCCCTTATTGCGAATATGTTGAGAAGCAAGTTGCAGGCGATAAGCGCTTTGAAGTAATAGATATTAGCACACATGACATAAGCTGGCAGCCTTTTTACGTCTTCGCGACAACAATCCTGCTTTCGATGAAGCACGTAAGATTGGTGACGTTGGTGTGCCCTGCTATGTAAAGGAGGATGGTACGGTAACGCTTTCATCGGCTGATGTAGGGTCTGGAACCTATGCCCGAAAGGCCCTGCCTGCGGCCCTCGACAGTAAGGGTTGCTGATATAAAAAAACCGTTTGTTCTATGCCTGTTGTTTGTACAGGACATGATGGAACAGACGGTTTTTTTATTTTAAACAGGGTAATTTGTATTGTAAAACAAACGTCCTTTTAACATGCCCGTGACGTTTGTTGGTCAAAATTATAGCTTCATGATAATGGAAAAAGAACGAACAACAACATAACCCCATTGGCTTTATGGCCCGCGAGCTGCTTTTGCTGTATGTGTTTTTATAGGCTTTGTGCGCGCATCGTACTGATGTTTACTGCTCCTGCCGATGCCTCTTTTTGGCGCAGGCAGCGTGCTTCGCCTGCTTTTTACAGGCTTGTTCTCCCGATACAGCCATGGGCATTATGCTGCTGCCGCCTTTGTTTTTGCTGTATCTGGGGCTGAACAGAATGGAAGTATCGCCGGCCCGTCGGGCTTGTTATCTCAGGTCTTTTTGCTCGCTGCGCTGGTGTATGTGTCGTGTTTTTCATTCCATCTTCAGCGAATATGGCGGCAGCGCTGCCAGAATAACTAGGTATGTCATAGGCTGGAAATTCGTGAGCTTTACGCTGCGCTTTCTGCTGCCTGCCGTGCGCAACGCGTGGCGGCGTGTATCGAGTTTATGCCGTGTGGGCGTTGTATGTGTTCTTCTTTATCTTTGTATCGGTAGGCGAATTCTTCTTCTGGCAGGGAGTTCGGTGTGCGCTATAACTTCATCGCTGTCGATTATCTCGTGTATACCAATGAGGTAATTGGCAATATCATGGAGTCGTATTCAATGGTGCCTATCATATCAACAGCCGTTGTTGTTACAGCAGCTGATTGTATGGTGGCGTTCAAGAAAACACCGCTTTCAGGGTTCGTAATCTCTATACGCCACGCCAGTTGGCGTTACACCTCTGCGTAGCTTTGGTTGCTGGTGGCTGCTCATGGCTCACCCTCCGGGGGAGTGTTGTCGCTTCTTCATGCCCAACCAATACGTGGCACAACTCGAACAGAACGGGGCGTGCAATTTTCTGCGTAGCGTTCAACGAAAACAAGCTCGAGTATGACCGTTTCTATCCGCTACTGCCGCAGAAACAGGCCATAGCCCTGTATCGTCATGAGGCAGGGCTCGATGCGCAGGGCAGAAAAGTGCTCGGCGAGCAGTGCGGTAACCGCCCGCCCAACATTGTTTTGATAACGGTTGAAAGCCTTAGTGCCGACTTCCTTACGCGCTATGGCAGCAAAGGAAAACAGTACTCCTCGTCTCGACAAACTGATGGAAAAAAGCATGGTTTTTCGACAGTCTTTTACGCTGCCGGCAACCGTACGGTGCGCGGCCTGGAGGCGTTGTCGCTCTGCATTCCGCCCAGTGCGGGTGAAAGTATCATCAAGCGACGCGAAAACCGTATGGGGCAATTGTCGGTGGGCGAGTGTGCTGGCGAGCATAGGATACCGTTGTCAATTTCTGTACGGTGGCGACAGTTACTTCGACAATATGGGCGATTTCTTCTCGCATAACGGCTACGAAGTAATCGACCGCAAGCACATAGACAGCCATAAAATAACCTTTTCAAACATCTGGGGCGTATGCGATGAAGACATGTTTACGAAGGCTCTGGAGGTGTTCGACGCCGATGCGCGCAGCCCGAAACCCTTCTTTGCGCAGATTATGACAACAAGCAACCACCGTCCCTTCACCTATCCTGCAGGTCGGATACATGTAAAGGCGACCCTCAATACGCGCGAAGCGGCCGTGAAATATACCGATTATGCCATAGGACGATTCATAGATGAGGCCGCCCGTAAGCCGTGGTTTGCCAACACGGTGTTCGTAATCATCGCCGATCACTGCGCTTCAAGCGCAGGCCGTACGTCGCTGCCGGTCGACCGTTACCACATTCCGTGCATTGTTTATGCACCTAAGCTTGATGCGCCCTGCATTTTATTAATAAGGTGTGTTCGCAAATAGACGTTATGCCTACTGTGCTGTCTCAGTTTGTGAAACCCACGAAAGCGCGGTTTGCCGGCAGCGATATTCTGTCGCCTCGTTATAAGCAACGAGCCTTCATGGCAACGTATCAGGATTTGGGTTACCTGGAAAACGGCCGTCTTACGGTGCTGTCACCCGTTCGGCGCGTAACGCAATTCCGGGTGGTTCCGATGCCGGCGGCCATCGTGAAGAACCTGTAAGCAAGCCCGATAGCCGGCAAGTGCGTAGTGCTGAGGGCTTATTATCAGTATGTAAACCTGTATTTAAGGGGCTAAGTAGAGGCCTGTAAAAGCCTGCATTTCTTACCATAGAATGCGGGCTTTTATATATATATAAAAAAATATGCAATAAAGTTGGATGTTCTGGTATAAATATATATATTTGCAGACAACAGATATATACCCGTTATTTTTATTACATCACTTTAAATCTTTATTCTTTGTTTATGAAAAAGTTTATTTTTCGTATTCCTTTTTGGACTTTTTCTTTGCCGCAGGTGCACAGGCACAGGTATCAGTTGCCGAACCAGAGTTTGCCGAGCAAACCCTTCTTCTGACGTCAGACAGCAAGGGAACACTGCTCACAAGGGAGAATGGTACGGTAAAAACCAAGGCAGGCGCAAGCCTTTACCTTACCGGAATAGGCAAGGTAAAATCGCGTTTAACCGTTGCCGGCACCACATCGAAGAGCGCGGTACAGGGGTGGACGTACCACACGCCTTATTGTGAAGGCCAAGGACAACGCTACCGACCCGCAGTCGTTTTATCAGCATTTTTAAGTTCGAAGTGAAGGAAAGGAACGCCGTTATCAGCTGGCCGAGGTCGGGAACACTGTCAAAAACCGGGTCGAATAACCTGTCGAGTGTCGACTATGACGGCAAACGCTACGGCAAAAACTCATACTATCTGGTTCTGAACGACCTTGAACCGGGCGAGTATGGCATCGTTATCGGCGACCCTAATACGGAGAATACCAAAAACGGCATGAAGGTAACGACCTTCACCGTGAAGTAAATTCTTATCACTCGCGCCTGTTGTTTGGTGAGCTCGTGCCTGTTGTTCGGTGAGCACGTGCCCCCTAAGTTAGGGGGTTGGGGGTCTGAACGGTAGCCGAAAACCTCCCCCAACCTCTCTGAATGTTGTAATGCCCTGCACGCTTTTTCATGCGTGCAGGGGCATCTGCCTGGGCTGGAGAACAAATAGTGTTTCCCTCGTATTTTCATTTGACTGGATAGTAGAATAAGGTTGTTCAGACCCCATCCCCTAACTTAGGGGGCACGTACCCACTCGAACAAGGGGCATGTACCCACCGATTGGGGGCTTGAGCACGACGATTACGTCAGCCCATTTCGGTATTTTTCTCCGAACGATTACAGGCTGACGAATCCCCCTTTCTGCCGTATAGGTCATTGTGTGGCGGCCGTCAGCAGCGTTGTTGACGGCCGTCACACCCATCGTTCGACGGTCGCCGTACGCACTGCTGACGGCCGTCGAACACTGACGTATTCAGAACAACGCGACGGACACTACCACATAACGGTTTGTGCATTTAAGGCTTGGCAGGTTGGGATTAAGTTGAAAGAGGGCGAATAAAGTATTGTTTTTGTTTGTCTTGCAACTTCAATGACATGCTATGACAAGCTGATAACATTTTGAAGAAATCATATTCTTTCTTTTGTGAATCTATTAAAAATAGAATATATTTGTAATCGTAATCAGAATATCTTGCAAATATTAATAACTGATTATGAGAATTGGCAAACTATATGGTATCATCAGAGCTTATCCATCAGGCGAAATCATTAAGGATGAAATTGCAGCGGAGGGCTGACACAGAAGGAACTGGCTCTGAAAATGGGCGTATCTTATTCGGTTTTTCAACGAAATTTTTGAATGGGAAACGTCCGTTACTACCGAGTATGCACTTATGCTTGAGGCAGTATTGGGCACTAAGGCAAGTATATGGTTAGGTTTGCAGGCCGACTATAACATGCAACGAGCAAGGATGGACCGTGTTTTTATGAAACGATTGGAGCAGCTCCGGAAGTATGCTGCCGTGTTATAGTATGCGTAGGGTTGTGTAATTGAGCACCTCATATTTTGTATTTGCATCGCTTAACGACCGGTGCGACGGTGCAAAATAATTACGGAGATATTCGCAGCGTGGTGTAGAATATCTCCGTAATCAATGTTAGGGCAGAGGGTTTCTATTGTCGCAGTCGCTCCCTGAGGCTGCTGCTCTTTCGCAAATAAGCCATTAGCAGAAGCACACTAAGGAAGCCGATGCCGAGCGATACGAGGTAAGAGACTGACGCAAACGTGTCGTAGAGGCCGTGAAGCGTGGCCGGAATGGCAAGGGCAAGCGTGTAAAGCACCTTGCGATAGCGCGGATAAAGGCCGGCCATACCTACAAAATAGCCCGCCATACCGCACCAGATGGCGTGCAAAAAGGGCAGTGACGTGAGGCGGGCAATGTTTAAAACAAAGGCTGTTACATAGTCGGCCTGCATGTTTACCGATGTCTGGTATTCTACACCCTCAAATACACCGAAGGCTATTCCTGCCATCAGGCCGTAGTAAACCATCGTCTGGGGGAGCAGAGGCTCGCGTGCACGCCGCTCGATAATGAGCAAAGGCAGCATCTTTGCCAGCTCTTCGGTAACACCTACACCCAGTATAAACCCTATAACACTGAAGGGAAAGGGAGCGTGTGTAAAAATATAGAAGAAGTTAAGGCGGTTTAATCCCGAAAAAAATGACGAAAAACACCGGCCTGCGTTAAGAAAAAGGTTGACGCGGTTGTCTTCCACGAAACCTGTCGCGTGCGGAAGAAATAGGCAAAGAACAAGCCCCAAATCAGGGCGAAATAAAGCGATATGACATAGAAGGCAAGGTAACCGCCGACGGGGAACAGCATAATAACCGACGGTCCAAAGCCCCACTGTGGCCAGGGCAAGCAGACGCTTATCCTCCATCAACCGGTGCGCCGTGAGGTCGGCATGAGGATATATAAATTCGGCCCCTACGTGGGCAAGCTGTTTCGACAACGAGCCTCCGCTGACCGCTTCGGCATGTATTCCGCGTGCCTTAAGCAGCTCTTCGACGGTTCCTTCGCGGCCTGTTGCAGCGTCGCGTGCCTTATCATGCACGGCAACAAACGGCCCTCACGCACGAACGATGCCACCGTAGGCTCGTCGTAAGGACCATAGTCGCGCATGTTCCGTGTAACGATAATCATTTGTCTTTGTTTTTAATTTGTGAAAAGCAAATATACGAAAAATCTGTCTTCTGTCACGAAACGGGCACGGGAAAGGCCTTTTTGACTGATTCTTTTGTTAAATTTATGGAAAGTGGAAAGGCGTATGGGGTTTTGCCTATCTTTGCAAACAAGCTATAAAAACTGTTGGGAAATAGAAGAAGTTTTTGTTGAAAAATTCAGGAAACAATCGGCCTGCGGGGCCCGGCTTTCGGCAGGAAAAGGGGAGAAGATTGCGCACGGTGCTCTTGTTGCCGTGCTTTCGGTGTTGGTATTTGCCTCTTGTACGGCACTGGGAATATCGTCGGGAGCAGCGCTCAACCGCATACATCAGGGGCAAACGCCCGGGAGGTGCACGCCATTATGAAGTGCCAGCCCGATTATCGCCGCTTTACCGAGGACGGTCTGGAGCAGTGGGATATCGCTTTTAACAACAGCAGAACGGCGAGTGCGACGTGGTTCTGATCAGTTTCCGCAATGGCCGCGTGGCGTCCATGGAAACATTTCCTATGTTGCTGCCCGCCATCGCGGGCCGATGAGGCGAGTAATTCACAGCTCAGGCATTGCAGAGGGTGGGGCTTCACGGTTTCCCGTTGCATGTTGCGTCATCCGCGGCCATGAAAGGTGCCTTTCTCAGGTTTGAACGGTATCATCCTTAAGATTGAATAGAATCATCCTTGGGTCTGAATAGTATTATCCTCACCCTCGGATAGTACTGTTTTCGCGTCGGTTACACCATCTTTCGTATCCCTGTACATAGTTTTTGCCATGTCATAACGCAAAATCCCTGCCACGGTTTTTATCCGTAGCAGAGATTGTTGATATTAATGCTTTATAAGCGTTTACTTATTTAGCTTGTTTCGTATCCATATTGAGCGTACTGGCCAAGCTCCTCTTCAATGCGGATGAGCTGGTTGTATTTTTGCCATACGATCCGTGCGGCTCATTGAACCAGTCTTTATCTGTCCTGAGTTGGTTGCAACGGCAATGTCGGCAATTGTTGTATCTTCTGTTTCGCCTGAACGGTGAAGTAACAGTGTTGTAACCGTGACGGTGAGCCATTTCAATAGCCTCGAGGGTCTCTGTAAGCGAGCCAATCTGGTTCACTTTGATGAGAATGGCGTTACCTGCGCCCATTTTGATACCCTTTTCAAGGAATTTTTGTATTGGTAACGAGAGGTCATCGCCAACGAGTTGTACCTTATCGCCGAGAGCCTTGGTAAGTTTAACCCAGCCTTCCCAGTCGTTTTCATCAAGACCGTCCTCAATAGAAGCGATAGGATATTTGTTGCAAAGCTCCTGCAGATAAGCAATCTGCTGGTCGTCGTCAAGCTCTTTTCCGTTAGGGATCCTAGGGCATACCGTTCTTCAGCTGCTTGTGGTTGTAGAACCATTTTGCCGTTCTTTTTGTGTAACAAATTCAGAAGCAGCACAGTCCATAGCGATGGTAACGTCCTTGCCTGGCTCGTAACCTGCATCCTTAATAGCCTGGCAAATGCTGTCGAGAGCATCGTCAATGCCGTTCAGTTCAGGAGCATAACCGCCCTCATCACCTACTGCAGTAGAGAGCCCGCGCTTCGTAAGAACCTTGGCTAATGCGTGGAATACTTCGGCACCACAGCGGATAGCCTCTTTCTCAGAAGCGCAACCTGCGAGGCTGAATCATGAATTCCTGGAAAGCGATAGGAGCTGAAGAGTGAGCGCCACCGTTGATAATGTTCATCATCGGGATAGGAAGAACATAAGTATTAGCGCCGCCAATGTGGCGGTAGAGGAGGCAAACCGAGACCTTTGCTGCTGATGAGCGGCTGCAAGGACTTACGCCAAGGATAGCGTTTTGCACCGGGTTTGCTCTTGGTTGGTGTACCATCAAGGGCAAGCATTTTGTGAGTCGAGTGCACGCTGATCAAAGATACAGTCACCCTTCAAAGCGGGTGCAACAACATCGTTTACATTGGCAACGGCCTTCAATACGCCTTTACCGCCGAAACGATTCTTGTCGCCATCACGAAGCTCGAGCGCCTCATTTTTCGCCAGTTGATGCACCAGATGGTACGCTTGCACGGCCCATAATGCCGTTCTCAAGGGGTGATTTCTACTTCAACTGTCGGGTTACCGCGTGAGTCAAGTATCTCACGAGCATGAATCTTTTCAATTTTTCATGATTAAATGTTATTATTAGAAAACAATATATATGTGTCTATATGCAAAAAGTAATGCCATTAGGCGGGGTGTGCCAAATGTTTCAATTGAAACATGCCTTTGTTTTTAGTAAAAGATGCCTTGCCCGTATGGCAAATATGTAGTATGGCACGGCAGTTTTGGTGTTTACGGCCGATGATGCTCTATATAAATAATAAGGTGATATGATGTTTATGCAGTACCTTGCATAAACCCTGTTGACTTTGACTTGTAAAACAGTTACGCCCTGAAGACGATGGCTTCAGGGGCGTAATGATAAATATGCAGAACAGCGCGTTATGAAATTCCGGCCGTTCAATAATATCGTAAGATTACAGATTTTTCAGGGAATTGGATGATCTGATCAATCATGCTGTTTGCATCCTTTGCGGTAGTACTGTCGGTGTTTTCTGAAATTTCTTTCTTCACCTGCTTGCTCACTTCGTTTGCAATCTGTCCAGAAACCTTTTTCGTTAACGAGTCGACGTTGGTACCATCCTTCTTAATAGCCTTTGTGATAAGGGTGGCAATCTGCTCTTCTGGCGATTTAGTCTTGTCGCTATCAGCCAGTTCCGAAGGGTCTATATTGAGGTTGCCATTGTTGGCTTTCGCCATTTCCTCGAGAATAATCTGGGTAGTAATGTCCGGGATGCCGGCAGCACTGACGTGACCTAAGTAGCCTGTTGAGCAACGAGTATCCTTATCGAGCAGACTGCTATGGAGCGTAGTGGTTGAGAAAAACACGTAATTGTGATATTCAAGGTGGTCATCAATCATCTCTTTCAGAATGTCGCTTTGTAGCACCTCCGCCCATACGCGCCATGGCTTTTGTAAGACTTCGTACAGCCGGATTGTCGATATTGTTCAGCTGTTGCGATGTAGTATCTACCTGTCGAGTATAGATTGACGGTGCTCGGCCATGCCGGGATTGGTGAGTGCAAGAATAAACAGAAGCACAACAGCCACTACACATGCAATGTAACAGTTGCGACGGCGATGTTTTTGCTCTTCGGCTATACGCTGACGCTCATTTTCCTGTACTTTCAGCACCTCACGAATGGTGTCGGCCTGGCTGTTTGTAGCAGGTTGAGGCTGTTGAGGCTGCTGCTGTGCGGTACTTTTCGAAAGGAGGTGGCGTTGGTGTTGTATCGCCATTGGCACTTTCCTGCAGAACGTCCTTAAGCTCATCAACCTGACTTGCCGGTGCCCACTGTGGCATTCCCTCACACCAAACTGAGGTTTCGGCGGTGATACCCTGCTGCTTTTAGTTCGTCAATGGTGAACGGACCTTGCTGCTGGTTGTTGACAATAATAAAAATACTTCATAGAAATTTGTGTTTACATTTACTTAGTCTAATGCCCTGTTGGTCTGAACTGATGCTGGCTTTCGCTGTACGTATAACCGTTTTTCTGCCAGATATTTCTTCAGTTCTTCGGGTTCACGATTGAAAGCATAGCAAAGCGATTCTAACGAATCGTATTCGCCATCACGCAAGTACATGTTGATACTTGAAACGAGAATGGCAGGGTCTTTTTGGAAGATAGTCCATAGCTTAATGTTATTTTTGTTTTTGTTTAAAAGCCTTATATGTGAGATAAAAGCCCAGTGTAGAAATGCTGCCAGCAATACAAGCAGAGGCGTTGCATACTTTTGGGGTTCTATCCCAGAACTCGTTGAAGAAGTTGATACGTCCCAATACCTCTACGGGAACCCAGAAAACGATAACCGTTGCAATAGCCATACGGATGTTGGCACCCCCATGATTGTCGTTTCAGTTCGCTGGCAAACATGAACAACGAGCCAATAAAGCAGCCGGCTCCACGGCGTATGTAATGATCGAATGGTCGCCGATGAAGCGTGGATCATAGCAAAAACATGAGCAAAAGATAGCTTGTCCACATAATCATATTGAACTCCATGAATGTGGTTATGGCCACGTGGCGCGACATAGGATGGGGTACAATCTCGTTCTTGCAGTTGCGGAAGAATTGCTTTTTGCAGCCAGTTGATGAGGTCGCAGCCTGTTTTTGTGCAGAACATATAAACGAGCATCATCATGGCCCCACAGGCCAAAGGTAGCAGGAAGAATAAGGTATTCGGGCTTGGTTACCACAACGCCATTCTCTATTTCAGGCATTGTACCGTAGCGATGGGCGTAGTATTGGAACAGAAATTCAACCCATCCCGTCCAGAAAAACAATGCACCGATAAGTCCGAATAGTGTTTGTTTGGTATCGCCCTTGACGAAAACGCCCCATATTACCATCACCAGACCGGCGAGCCCCAGAAGAAATCCGCCGACGTGTACGGCATCAGGGCCCATGTTTTTCTCCATGATGATCATTGACGCGTGGCCGAGCGGCATCATGAAAAAGCACGAAAGGAACGAGGCTATTGTGCGCCACCAATAAAGTTTAGGTTTCATACCGAATAAAATTTGAATATACAGGGTGTTGTATCAGGGCTGTACCGTCATGCGTTTGCTATGGAATGGCAAAACAAGAACATGCGGTTGTCATGCCCTGGAGGATGCTAGCTTAGCAGTGTTTGCGCGAATAGATACCGATATTGTCGGATGCCTTGAACGTAATTTTTGTCGTGTGCTTCGATGGTAATCGGTTCACCCGTCTGTGGATTTTTCCCTTTACGCTCGGGAACATGCTTGACGGCGAAGTGTCCAAAGTCAGGAATGGCAATGTCTTTGTCGCCTTCTGTAAGGTTGTCTGCAATGGCTCCCAATACAGCGTTGAGGCATTTGGCAGCATCGTTCTTTGATATTTCAGCGCGCCTGGCTACTTCGTCAATGAGTTGTTTTCTTTTCATCGTTTTATCATGATAATGTGAATGGTAATGCAAAGTTATATATTATTTTTGAGCAATATGCTATATTACAGACGTTAAAACATCCTTTATCTACTCTATGACAGGTTAAAATACCGAGAAATGTTGATGTTTTTCTCATTGCTTTTGTTTTGTATCTGTTACGCAAAAACCTTTTATGTGAATAGCACAAGGCAGCCGTTTATAAATCATCAAAATTGATGATAACCTCAACAGGGTGTTATCTTAACCTTCTTCGATGACAGCCTCTGGGCTTTTATTTTTACTTTTTCAGACAGGTGTCCGTTGACCTGCTGCTCGATAATCAGCGATGCAATGGGTGCGGCAAGGTCGGCTCAAAAGCCTCCGTTTTCAACGTACACGCTGACGGCTACTTTCGGTTTTTCCATGAGCAAAGCCCATGAAAATAGAATGATCGGCGCCTTCGTTCTCGGCTGTGCCCGTTTTGCCACATATACGATAGTCGGGACGGTTAATGCTTGCGGCCGTTCCGTTTACAATGCACGCCCGCATGCCACGGACAACTATGTCGAGCATCGGCCGTTCGCTTTGGCATAGTGCCGGGTAGTAAACGTGGTGTCGGTGGCTCCTGCGGGATTTTGATGAATATGTGGCGTGATATACCACCCCCGGTTGGCAATAAGCGCCGCCAGATTACATAGTTGAAGGGGTGTGGTTGTAACTTCACCCTGTCCCATTCCCATCCACATGACGGTAGTTCCGTTCCATCGTGATGGCGCTTTCTTAAATAAGCGGCATCAGGAATCAGTCCGCTAACCTCGCCCTCCATGTCAACACCGAGCGGCTTTCCCAGCCCGAAGCTGTGCATATAAGCGGCCCATCGGCCGATGGCTTCGAACTGAGAGGGATAGCTTTTGCGGTTATCAATCATCTCTTGAAAGGCTTTACAGAAGTAGGAATTGCACGATTGTGCGATAGCCTGCACCAGTGTGAGCGGCGATTTGTGCTGATGACAACCAATGTATATTGTTAAAGGTGAAGCCTTTACGACATGGATAGCTTGTCTCGGTGGCGAGTGTGCCTTCGAAACCATCTCCAGGGTTTGGGCGGTCTTAAATGTTGACCCGGGCGAATAGGTCATACCGATGGCCCTGTTCACGCCGTCGTCAACCTTATTATGGCTGACAAGTGCCAGAATACGGCCGGTAGCAGGCTCAATGGCCACAATACTGCCCTGCTTGTTACGAAGCAGCTGCTCGGCCAAAAGCCTGTAATTTGGGATTGATGGTAAGCGGTCCGTCGGTAGGAAGAGAGTTACTGTTTGTGCCACAGTGGGTAAAACGAGCATCCATAAAATAAGGCTGACGGATAAACGGCGTATGTTATTCCTGATGTTTATCATATTCATATTAGGGTACAAAGTTACCATTTTCTTTAAAACGGCCTATATATAAAAGGTATATTGCAGACGTCGCAATACAAATCAATTTAGAAAGGACAGGCATTGAAAAGTTTTGTTCTTTCGTTTTAACGTATCAACTATTATATGTACCTTTACGTCGAAATAAGTATATATTGAAAATGCAGAACGTAGACGATTACCGGCAGCAGATATTACAGTGTATTGAGGCTGCCGTTACCTCAAAAAGGCGAACCACGATATACCAGCGAGCAGGCACTTGCACTGTCAAAAGAACTGACGGATGAGGAATTAATGGATGGTATGGACTTCAATACGCCTGAAGAAATAGCACAGTTGCTGATGGAATCAGGACTTTAAAGAAAATTCAAAAACACATGGATAATCAAAAGAAAACGTCGTTTGACAGTTATCTTGACGACATAGGCGACATGCCTTTGCTTAGCGATGCCGAAGAGCAAAGCCTCCTGCAACGCGTATTCAGCAGGGCGATGAACGTGCCGTTAACGAGCTGATAAGGCCCAACTTACCGTTTGTGGTGAGCCTGGCTAAGGGTTATTTGTATCGAGGATTAGATATAGACGACCTTGTGAGCGAGGAGCGACTGGGTATGCTTAAGGCCGCTATGCGCTTCGACAGACGACAGGGAAAACGCTTTGTTGCCTTTGCAGCACCTTATATTCGTGAAGCCATCGAACACGCTATTGAACAGCAAGCCGGCCTTTATCGCGTGCCACGTAACGTAGAAGACTCCGTTTTGCAGAAGCGTCGCAGCAAGGCTCTCTCATCGATGCGCCCATAGGGGGCAGTGCTGAGCTTAGTTTGGGACGGGTAATAGCCGACAAGGATGCGCCCCTGCCCGAAGGAAGCCTGGAACACGGTATCATAATTGGCGAACTTCAACGGGTGTTAGGTCAGCTCGACGAGCGGCAACAGCGTGTTGTCCAGAACTTTTACGGGATAGGAGAAGAACCGCAAACCATGGCCGGGATTGCGCAGAAGATGGGCGTTAAGCGCGAACGCGTACGGCAAATACGTAAAAAGCGGTACGGCATATTTTTGAAAATAACAGGAAATACCGAACTAAAACATTATCTTAAGGCATGAAATATAGATACTTTCCGACATCCATGGGTCGGTAACACGCTTGCGTCGTGCGACTGATATTTATAAAAACAGGCGTGTGACATGCTGATTATCCTGGGAGACATACTGAATTACGGCCCCAGAAACGCTATTCCTGAAGGTCTCGATGCCAAAGCTGTGGCCGAAGAACTGAATAAAATGGCCGACAATATTATTGCTATCCGCGGCAATTGCGATTCGAGGTCGACCAGATGCTGCTTAATTTTTCCCATCATGAGCACCTATACGCTGCTTGTTGACGAGGGCAGGCGCATTTTTAACTCACGGACACATATATAATAAGGAGCAATTGCCCCACGGCCACTTCGATATAGTATGCTATGGACATACACATTTGTGGGAGATTACGCCACAACCCTGACGGTCCTACCATTGTTAACACGGGTTCAATAACCTTTCCCAGGGAGGAAATCCGCCTCACACTGGCTATCCTCGACGGCCATCAGATAACCATGTATCGTATAGATGGTGACGAAGAAAAGGCGATAGGCGTTAATGTCTGTTAAGAAAAATGGCGTATTATACGGCTGTTTTCCCCACTCTCAAATTAAATCATTAATTTTTGCCTGACGTTTTAATGGCGAGGGTTCCGTAGCTCAGTTGGATTAGAGCAACAGCCTTCTAAGCTGTGGGTCTTGGGTTCGAACCCCAACGGAATCACCCTTTAAATAGTAGGGAACTTTCGAAAGGAAGTTCCTTTTTGTTTTATGCAACGAGACTTGCGTTTTACTTTGCACAAAATCGATGTTTGGGTATACGGGCATCGGTTTTATCGTATGAGATAAGATGGGGTTTGTCATAGATGAATCCCGATGCCATCACGCTTGTAGCAGCACGGGAACTTAATTGCATAGTGGTGAAAAAGACAAGACGCTAATATTTCAATTTGGGATAGTTATCGAAGTTGTCCCATTGCGTAAAGAGCTTAGCTGGATTGTCTTTCCCCAGTGATGGGGATCGTCTTTGCTGACACAGTTGCTGCTGTTCTGCCAGAATGGCCATATTGACAGGTTTAATTTTGCACGCAGGAATAGGTACAAGATGATTAAAGTTAAAAACATTATTACGTGTTGACAGGGTTTGATTTTTCATGCAGGAACAGGGTAGAGGTATTTCGTAAAAATCATATCCGGTTATATATTTAAAAATTTAAGGCGCTATATAACGTACATGCAAACCTATGAAACTACCATGCGTTTGGCAATTTTCTATGTAGAAGACCACATCTTTACAGGTTATTTTTGTTTGACAACTAAATGTTTTCCGACTGTGATGAGGTAACTGGCTTTTTGAAGAAGATAGAACAAAACGGGAGAGAAAAACTGTAAAATAGAATACAGTTTTTCTCTCCCGTTTATTTTTGGTTGTGAGCCTGAATACTTAGGCTTAACGTTTAATGGCCTACGAAAATAGGACGTATGCGGTACATGATACGCTTGGGATTCAGTTTAGTTTGCCGGCATACCTACCGTAGGACATAGAATTGTCCGTCGTTGCGATAATAGCCGGTGAATGCCGTTGCTTGTGCATCATTGCTGCTGTTGCCGTCTGCTGTCCAGTAAGCTGCCTGATTACCCGGCTGGCTTAACTCGGCATGCCGTCGTTATAGTTATTGTACATTCCGGCAAACGGGAAGAAAACGCCTTTCTTTATTTCCTCTGACGTAAACTGTCTCAGCTTAGTATTGGGATTGTTGTATTTCAGAACCTGAATGCCTCCTGTTGTATTCGAGTTCTTAAGCGGATTGTTATTCTTGTCAATTATTTTTGCCCCTTCAGTCGACCATCGTTTGTAGGGACAAACAAAACACCTATAATATCGTTAGTACCATCGTTATAATAGCCGATATATTGTGCCGTATTGTTCATTAAATTCTCAAAATCAGTTTTGGTAGGAAGCTTCCATTTTCCCTTTGATGCAAACATGGCGAGGGTCGCCTGTACGCTGGTCAGCGCTTACTTTTCCCTGAATATTACCCTTTGTTCTGTCGTAAGAGGTCTGTGCGCTGTAACTGTAATCATGTGCATTGGCAATGTCGCCCCAGCGGAAATGGTCAAATTTGTCGGTCGTAAAATGGCCTGGAAGCCGGCTGCCTTCGGGATACATAGGATTGTCTTCTGTGTAAAAAGTAATCCCATGGATGCTTTGCAAGCTGATAGCCTGCTACCCAGCCGTCGTCGTTTACCGACGGGTCGTACTGAATTATAGCGTGACCATCTTGTGCCGTTGATGTCAATCCATGGCGTATTTTCTACAACCTAGGGGTTACAGGCAAATATTCGGCACTCTTGATACTCTTGCCGCTTACTGTTAGCGAATAGCTTTTTGCCGTCGGTAGTTTCAATTGTGAACGTCGGACTGAAGTTGTGTCGGGGAAAACGGCTACGTCGAACTCGCTGCGCGGAGCTGACGGTTCGATGACAATCCTGCCGTTTTCACGGTTTTTCAGTGTACCGTCTTTTAAATCAAACTCTGCTTCTTCCGTAACATTGTCGAGAACGAGCTTGCTGATATTCTGTACAGCTGTGCCGTTATGCGTAAAATCGAGATGAAGAATGGCATATTGCTTCAGTAATGTAGTGCTGGCTGTGGCCACTCTGCCCTCTACCAGTGCAATGGATGTGCCGTAGCTGTAATCGAAATAGCGCAGATTCTCTAATGTTCCGTTCTGCTTTTTAGCTACGATATTTCCGTTTTCGCTGATTTCGCTCGACTGCATGCTCACCAGAACATGACTGTGGCTGGTACCCGTATAATTGTATTTCAGCGGGAAAAACATATGGCTATCTTGTCGCCCTGCTTGCAATTTTACCTCACCTTCGAGCCGGGTTTCCGTGCCGCTTCCTTTAGCCGGAAAGATAGTCGAAACCACTGGGACTTGTAATATTATAGGCAATAAACTTATCACCCTGCACCCATTTGTTACCGTTTATCATATCTACGGTCGAACGTGTACTGCCGTTAGTGGCTGCCACGCTGAGCGTACGCTTTGCAGTGATATTGGGATTTGTGGTATCGTTATTGTCGTTGTTGATTTCGTTTGAACATGCTGCGAGGGCCTGCTGTAACGGCCAAAAGCAGAATGCCGTATATCTTTTTTATGGTCATTTTTCAGTATGGTTAATGTGTTTTTCAGCTATTATTATTCTCCATCTTCAAATAAAGGGTTACCCTTCTGGTAAATCTCCGGCTTTTACCCCACGATTCATGGGGACGCTGCTGGTGATTCTGGTTTTGCAACAGACATGCTGCTCCTGCTAACAGACAACATTGTGTATTCATCCTGATACACTTCACTTGTGGTTTTACATACTTTTTCATTTGTAAATCAAATAATTGTTTGAAAACTCCTGATTAAACGTTATCCTGATATTTGCTTTTTCGTCTTATATATTGTAGCAGGTACCGTCGTATGGTTTTTATAATGTTTCTGCTTCCATAAAAGCAAGAGTATGTATACCAGTAATAAACTTGATTAAACGTATGAACAGATGAAACCTGAATACAGCCTTTGTTGAAAGGGAATGCAAAGTTATAACAAATTTTCAGGCTTTGCAAGAGAAACGAAAAACAAAGAAAGAAAAAGATTATATATAACGATATGTAACTACCGCAACTACACTATATAACAAAATGTAACTTTACCTGATAATACCTTGATTATAAAGCAATATAGGCCCGGTATGCCTGCGTTTGTGAGGTTATGCGGTTTAATGTAGAAATAAAGCGGTAATACCGGTTGTGCGTTTACATCTTCATGGAACAGGGCTGCGTACCGAATACGCGCAGAAAAAGCGAAGTTATAAAGCTGGTCGGTGGGCGCAAGTTTCAGCTTGCGGCGTATGCGTGAGCGGATGGTGGTGATATTGCCTTTCCCTCGACTTTCCCGTCATGGTAATCATCTCGCTGAGCTGAAGTTTCATCAGAATAGCCTTGGCAACCTGCAGCTCGGTTGTTGTCAGTTCGGGAAGGTGCTCGGCCAACAGCTGTTCGTTGATAATCTGCTGGCGGACAACGGCCGATACATTCTCGTTGATGATATGTTGTGCATCGGCTCCTGCTGCGCGCAGAAGCTGTTGCGTCTCCTCCGGAGTCTGGTTCTTTTTAAGTCCTAATTTGATGAGCGCATTGAGCTGGTCGCGGGTCATGTGCTGCATGGCGTGCATCATGTTGCGTTCTTCGGTGAGGTCGTTATAACGTGCAACAACATCTATAATGCGTTCTGTGCGGAAATAACCGTATAGCGTTGCCGCTGCAAATATAACGGCGTTGATAACGTAAATGTCCCAGAGGTCGCCCTTTACAATCAGGCAAACAGCGCTCCATGTAATGAAAACAATGCTGCCTGCAATGGCAACTACGCGCTTGTTAAGACCTGTAAAGGCTCAGCAATATGATGCTAAGGCCTGCGTTGCATCGGCCGATATGTACAAAAATAGCATGGTATGAACTTTTGGGTTTGCCAGATAAACCATTTCGCCCGAAAGTTCAATGGCAAATACGATGATACAGAATGACAGCAGCGTTGCACGTATATGCGGCGCAACAGTGCCAGTGTGGCCCCCGAAACAGTCAGCAAAAGCAGCATGATATTGAACCATTTGGGCACAATGGTCATTGTAATGCCAAGTATTGACAGCGTACTTCCTGCTATGAGAAGTGCGGCAAAGGTTACGACCGTGAAGTTACGGAGCACGTAAAGAGAATGTTTATCTGTATTCTCGTAAAATTATCCATGGTTAAAAATTCTGTATAATCAGCAAGCTAGATAGGGTCTTATCATCAACTTCCAGCTACAAAGTTAGGAAATATTCCGTAAATATGCAACTGCATACCTTTGCTAAAAAGCCCCGTCGTGTATAATTTGTTTCAATAGCTATGGCTTCGTACCTGCCGACTCATAAAAATAAGACACAAAACCTGTCATCACGACAATTTTTGCGCCTATAAAGAGAGAGTTGTAAAAATCTATTATATTTCAGTATTATTTTTGCTTATTCTGTGTCTGTCTGGCCGTTCCCTGCTTGCGTTTGCCATACGGTGGGTGTAGATGAACGGCTTTCGGGATGTTCAGCCTTGTTTGTTTTTGTCAGGCGGCACAGATGGTAATTGGAAGACTATTGTTTGTAAAAACAATTTATTTACATCCTTCTTCACCTCTGTTTGCTGCCTTTTGCCGTTTTGCTGCGTCTTTAAGGCATCCCGCTAGTGGTGTTTCTTATTTCTGATGCAAGGTAGGGGTTTAAAGCCATGTCTACAAGCAAAAAGCGTAAATAAGTTTCAAAAATAGCAGGTAACTATATATAACGCGTTACATTTGCTTGTGTAACAAAATGTAACAACATTGATTATGCCAGTAGAATATACGCATTTCGTACGAATATGCTGCAAATATGACAATGGGTAAAAGCTGGTAAGGGCAACAACCTGCCTATATTTTCTTTGTTCTCTGTTCTTTTCTTTTTGAGGTTTGCGGCTGCGTTCCGGTGAAGGTAACATTGTGTTTGCTGCGGCTCTGCGGTTTTGCTCCCGTTGTTTTTCTCTTTTTGTTTCCTTTTTGCTGGTTTCAATAGTTGCAAAGGGTGGTGCAGGATGGTTTTCAGGTGCCTTTAGTAGATTACGGCGTAAAGGGTTTGTCTTTACGCCGTAATCTGTCTGGCTTTACGGCATATTAGAATGCACATTGTGCCGTAATTATATTTTTATATCTGTAAAAACATTATATATCAATGATGTTATAGCAGACGTAAAGGAGGTGCCTTTACGCCGTAATGTTGTTAGCTTTACATCGTAATCGTGACGCCTTTACATCGTAATTGCAAGTAAAATTACATCGTAATTGTACCCCTTTACATCGTAATCATTTGCGCCTTTACGCCGTAATCTGATCGCGATAGTGCCGTAATCTCAAATTGATGGTGTTTATCTGCCCAAAGCGTCCTGTTTTCTCTGTCTCATGATGTGCTTTTTGTTCCATGCTTTGCCGTGTGAAGTTCTTCCCTGCATACTTTTTCTGTTTTCAGGTAGCTCCTTTTTATACCTTATTATATATGTATGTGCTAAACTACTGTGTGTGCGTCATGAAATATACGATTATATTTCAGTTCCGTATATTGTATAGTCGACAATTGTATTTTGTTATTCCAGCCTTTCTGCCCTCGTTGCCTCCTTGTTTTTTATTTTTATCGGTATTTATTGTCTGTTGTGATATTTACTGTTATTACGGTAATTGGTTTTCGTTGGCAGAGTATCGGGGCTGGCATGACATAAAAAGCTGGAAGATTGAATACTCTTCCAGCCTTCTGATATTATATTTGCGTTGTATTAAATACTTTTCGGCGAAGCTTCTGCCACTATTCTATGCACTGTTGGCGTGCCTGGCCGTCGGGAGCCCACTTAACTGTTATGGGGTCGGCAAGCATTTCGAAACCAGCTTCTGTAAGTCTTTCCTGTATTCGCTTCTCTGCACCGCCGCCCCAACCAATGCTGCCGAAGGCTGCTGCCTGCTTATTTTTGAAGCGCATACCGTGAATTAGTTCTATAATACCGGCTATGGCGTAGGTCATTCCCAGATTAACCGTGGGCGAACCAACCAACTATTCCTTCGACTTAAAGACTTCAAGTAGTATATCATTCTTGTCATCGTGTGCGGCATTCATAAGCTTTACCGTGATGGTATCGTCGTAAAGATGAATGCCTTCGGCCATAGCTTCGGCCATCCAACGGGTGGCTTGCCACATGGTATCGTAAACAAGGGTGATTTGTCGTTCCTGATAGTCGCTGTCCCATTGCTGATATTTCTCAAGAATATCTTTGATATGGCTGCGCCATATTGCTCCGTGCGATGGGCAAATAAAAGCTAAGCAGGGAGATTCATACCAATGATTTCGTCGACCTTTTCTTCACCATTTTGTTATAAATGTTGAGGATATTGGCATAGTATTTCTCGGCTTCGTGGAACATATCGTTCAGATTCACCGCATCGTCGTACAAGCTTTCAGTAGCAAAATGCTGGCCGAAGACATCGTTTGAGAACAATATCTGCTCCTTGTCAGCATAGGTTACCATCGTGTCGGGCCAATGACACATGGGACATTCAATAAAGGTGAGCGTGTTTTCACCCTAATGAAAGTGTGTCGCCTGTTTTGACATTGACAAAGTTCCACTCCTCATGATACAGACCTTTTTATTATATCTTCCCTTTCTTTGTGCAATAAATAGGGGTGTTGGGTATCTCACGCATTAAGGCTGGCAAGGCACCACTATGGTCGTTTTCGTTGTGGTTCATGATAATGTAGTCAATATCGTTGAGGTCGATAACCTCTTTTAGCCGACTGACAAACTCCTTATCATAAGGTCCCCACACGGTATCGAGAAGAGCAGTCTTCTTGTCACGTATCAGGTATGAGTTGTAACTCGAGCCCAGTTCGATAGACAATTCATCACCATGGAAGTGTTTAAGCTCCCAGTCTATTTTGCCTACCCATGAAACTTTTTCTGTTATTTTTCTTTGCCATGTTATATAATTAATTGTCATCGACAGGACTAAAGTCGTCTTTGCCGACGCCACATTCGGGACATGTCCAGTCATCGGGCAGGTCTTCAAATGCTGTTCCAGGTTGAATACCATTATCGGGGTCGCCTACTTGTGGGTCATAAACCCAGCCACAAACGTTACATTCGATACTTCTTCATAATGATTTGTCTTTTTAAAATTATAATAATTACAAAACATATATGGTGCAAAGATATGCTTTTTCTAAAAGAAAGTGAGTGAACGATATATTTATGAGTTAAATTTGATTAAATAAGGGCGCATTTACGGCGTAATTGTAAGGTTTTGTTGTTTTTGATACTGAATAATTTTGTTTTTCATCAGGATTATCCTGTCTTTTTGAATGAGATTCTTCTACCTTTCCATCAGGGTAGCCATGACTTTTTAAATGTGATTCTTCTACCTTTCCATCAGGGTAGCCATGTCTTTAAAATGTGATTTTCCTGCTTTCTCATCAGGTGCAGCCATGATTTTTGGATAGAAATATGGATGCTTTCTTATCAGGATTATGATGCCTTTTTACCATGATAACGTTGCTTTTTGAATGGCGTTCTGAAATAAGACAGGTATTTTTAAGATGAAGAGAAGGAGCAGGTAAGGTGTTACTTTCGTTTTTGTGTGATGTACGGAAGGGACTGATAAAGGCGTTTGCGTGATGGCTATATACCATATTTATATGTTCTTTATCGTGTGCCGGTGAACAGGAACGGTAGTTTTGCATGCCGGTTTATAACGTAATGCCGACAGTTTGGGCTTGTCAATAAAACAGAGGTATGTTTTTGTTCATGGGTATACGCAGGGAGAAAAGCAAAAGGGCACGGCAGTTTTATGCCGTGCCCTTTCCTTTTGGGAAGTATTATTCACTCAGGCAATACCCGAATGACTTACTTCATAGCGTGTCCCTCCTTATTTTGGGAAGTATTGTTCAATAAAGTCTTATTTTTGCCACAAGTGTGGTGCTGCGGTCCAGCCGTACAGGGTCGTAGATGCGGCGGAGAGAGGTTGCACGCTTCTTAAAGGCATCGAAGCTCTTTTGCTTTTTCAGGCATCCACTGTACTTCTGAAAGAGCAGCCATACGAGGCAGTATCATGTATTCAACCTGCTCGGGACAGCCGATATATTCTGTCCAAAACGTTGGCCTGAACACCAATAATATGCTTTGCAGCTTCGGGCGAAAGGCCGTCGGCAACAGGCTGCATGGCATACACCTTTGCTACATCGAGGAAGCTGCCAATAGCCACAGGCTCGTTGACAATATCCTTCGACTGGTAGAAGTCGAAATAGCAATCGGGGCATAGGTGTCATAATAACGTCGTGTCCAAGCTTGGCTCCTTTAGCACCGGGTTCGCTGCCACGCCACGACATAATAGTTGCGCTGCTATCTACATCACAGTCAGAAGCTCGTCCCATCCAATGACATCGCGACCCTTACTTTCCAGATAGGCTTGTACTTTACGTGTGAAAAATCCCTGTAAAAGCGCCTCTTTGCTCTTGCCGTCCTTTTGCAACAATGCCTTCTTTAGCAATTACAGCCTGACACTTTGGGGCACTTTTTCCCAGCGTGTGCGTGGTGCTTCGTCGCCGCCAATATGAATGTATTTACTTGGGAAGAGGTCGCAAACCTTGTCCAAAAACAGCCTTTACGAAATCGTAAGACCTAGGGGTTTCCTGCGCAAAGAATATCTCAAATATGCCCCATCGCATAGCCGTTTCGTAAGCGACCACCCGTGCATCCCAGCTCAGGATAGGCAGCAAGAACGGCCATCATGTGGCCAGGCATGTCAATTTCTGGTATGATTGTGATGTGACGATCGGCGGCATACTTCACAATATCCTAATTTCGGCATCGGTATAATAGCCTCCATAGGGGTGTGTGATCAATGACATTGGCACAGTGATTCACCATGGTTCCATTGCGTTGTGAAGCTATTAGTAGCGAGCTTGGGGTACTTGTCAACTCGCAAATCGCCATCCCTGGTCGTCGGTTAAATGCCAGTGAAAGCGGTTCATATTGTGCAAAGCAATCATGTCAATGTACTTTTTTCACGAAGCTTGCAGGGAAGAAGTGACGCGAACAATCGAGGTGCATGCCGCGGTATGCAAAGCGCGGCGCATCGTTAATATTGGCTGCAGGCATTTCTGACAACAGCGTTGGCATCGTTGCTTTTTCAGCACTGGGAGTGACTTTCTAAGCGTTTGACAGCCATAGAAAAACGCCGGCAGCCGTCCTGCCGCGCACCACAATACCCCTGGCATTAATGCTTATTGCATAACCTTCATTGTTGTTGATGCCTTTTGGCTTTCGGGTCAATTACCAGGCTGATAACGCTTTTTGCCTTGCCTTTTGCTGCATCAACGGCAGGCTTAATGTGTCATTTCGTTTATCCACTGACTTAAGAATGCAGCGTTGCGCTGCATATCCTCACCAGCCGTGTAGGTAATGACGGTAGAATTCTGCAACAGGAACGGTGCTCCCTTTTGCATATTAATGCTGTTGGGTTGTGGAATAACCTGAGCATAATCGGCTTTTTCTGCTCCGCGTGCAATGAAACACGAGAGCAGTAACATAATAGATGTTAGTAAACGATTCATGAAATTGAAATTTTATATGACATTAAAATTTTATGATTCTTGTTTAATGCGCTGCAGGGAAGCATGCCGGCAACTGTCTGTTCTGCTTATATCAGCCTGCTATTCATGCAGAGCGTTCTTGCGTGCAACCATGCAAGCTCCAATCAAAACCGGCACGATCTTTCAGCTTTCGACAGCACGATGCGCGTGTCTTTGTGTACCAGACTCAGCGAATATTTGATGACAGCCGACTTGATTGCCTGCAAAAGGTATACGCCGGTAGCGGCCATACAGCCACCAATAACAACAAGTTCCGGATTGAAAATATTGATAAGGGCCGATATTTGCAAGCCTAATTTATGACCGATACTGTCGACAACGTCAATACATAACGAGTCTTCGTTGTTTCACAGCATCTATTAAATCCTGAAAGTAAAAGCTGCCGTCTTTGCCGGTTTTTCACCGTCGACGCCTCTCCTGCACTGATGCGTTCCTTCACAATTCTGAAGAAAGCGCTTCCCGACGCCTCCGTTTCCAGGCAGCCTTTCTTTGCCGCAATGGCATATCAGTTCGTTGTCGAAAGCATGGATGTGCCCCATTTCGCCTGAGAAACCTGAGCATCCTTATACACCCTTTCCATTCTGAATCATGCCCATTCCCAGCCCCCAGCTGATATTGATAAAACAATACATTCTTTTCGCCTTTGACGCAACCGGCAATGTATTCGCCGTAAGCCATGGCACGAGAATCGTTATCTATGGTGGTCTGGAAATGCCGGTTTTCTCTTCGATGAGGCGTGCTTAGCGCAACCTCAGAAAAGTTAAACAAAGCTGTAACTGTAGCCCATATCCGGGGTTCGACGCGCCCGAAATATTGACGTTAAGCTTCAGTATTTTCTCTCGCGGAATATCAATATTGTTCGTAAAATCGGTAATAATGGAACACAGTTCATCCAGACTTTCCATTGTATTTTGCTGGATATAGGGCTTGCCTAACTGCATATCCACAAGGTGACCAGTGAAGTCTATCAATCCGATATTGACGAACATCCTGATTAAAATCTGCACCAAGGAAGTAGCCTGATAGAGGGATTTATGCCATACAACTGGGGCCTTCGTCCTCGTCGGTTTCAGCTTCCCATACTCATTAACATATCCAGCTTCGCAGAGTTCGCCTACAAGTTTCGATGCTGTGGGCATGCTGACGCCAGTAAACCGGGCCAGATCGTTGACCGTTGCGTTTGCCGTTTTGTATAAAATAGTCGATAATGCTTAGTTTATAAGCGTCGTTTTTATTTCCCGTCTTCAGTATTAAAGATATGAGTCATGGCTCTTGATGTGTTTTTCAGATGACAAAGATACGAAAAAGTTTATATATCACCGATTAATATCAGTAATAAAGGTGATATGTATACTTTGGCTTTTGTAGATGTTTTTACTTGATTATGGTGCGCCAATCAGGCTTTCAATACCATTTGAGCGGCTGCACGCCATGGCAACAGCCATACTTTCGGCACCGTGAGTATTACGCCACGGGCAAATCCCCACCATGGTGTTTGTGCCATATTCTCAAACAAAGGCCACAATCCGGCAAGCGTAACGATGGGAATGACAACCATCGACGATGCCACATAAGCCACCATTGGGCTGCGCCCCGTCATTTCGAGAGGCCGCGAAACAAACGTAATGTGATAGTGGTCGCACAATATGGTGAAAAACAATAAGCCGTAAACTGCCAGTGCCGATGTCGTAAACAGGGTAGCTCATTGTGACGTCATCCTTTCGTATTCCTCCTTCAAGGGTTCTGTCAACAGGCCGATAAGCAGCAGCCATGCCGCCGTAACGGCCAGTCGTCGCCAATATGTCTGCTCGCTGTTTACGGGCTTAAGCATCACAATTAACGCCGTAGCCATGACGGCCGAAAGCAGAAATCCTGCCAGCAGCCAGCGGTTATACAGCGTAACCACATTCGTAACGATGAGCAGAAAAGCAAACAGAGCAGTCCACATGGCCTTGTTATCTGCCGTTCTCTCCTGAACAACAGGCTCATGAAGCCACCGCCATAGCATGTCGCCAACAAGTGTTCAGGAATTATTACCAGCAGATATTCTGATAACTACTCTGCCAGAGCCATGCCGCAGGGGTGAAAGCCAGCAGCTGTTGTTGCCACGAGCCATCGGTTTTAGCTCCGGAGAAACAGAGCCATAATAACAGGAATAAGTGCGATGCGCCACACAGGCTTGTCGGCTGTAAGCAGAAAAACAACCGAGCCTGTGACAACAGTACTGGCTAAAAATAAGGATAATGATGTCGGCTTTGCTGCAAGCTGAACACTTCGCCATCTACATGAGGGCTGCAGCCACATCCATACAACGGCTATGACGCAAGCACCTGCATTAACCATGCGTGCATGCTTTTCGTCCAGCCTGAACGGGTTGCGCATGAACAAAACAAACAGCAAACCAAAAGGCCGCCAGCGGCACAACATAGTGCAAGGCCTCTGTTTTGTACCCCATCATAAAGGGGAACATGGTAAATAAAAATGGCAAAGAACGTCAGTTTCAGCCATCTGACGATGCTCTTCCATAACAATTGCCCGCGCGTTGTTCCTTTTCCATCTGCCTCTGAACGACAACGGTATGGCTGCACCCATGGAAAACAGAAAGAAAGGAAAATAAGGTCTACCCATGTAATGCCATGAGATATGCGGATTAAAGGCATGGTCGGGTGGCGGTACCTGTGCATGATACATCCATGGCGGCAGAATGCCGAGGCTTCAGTGGCCGAAAAGTATCATCGTCATGATGGCATAGCCTCTCAATGCGTCGGAAGTGCGTGCGACCGGTTCATGGGTAAACAGCTTGTTTAATAAAGGTATGCGGGTTTTGTTATCAAAGCCTTTGCAGAGCATTATTGCTTATCTTTCGTCCAGTAGCGTTCAATATCTTCGAGCGACATGCCCTGCCGTTTCGGGCACAAGCTCCACATAATAAGAACGTAAGGCACGCACATCACGGCAAATAGCGTAAAAGGTGCCTGCGGGATACAGGTGTTCAAGCATCCACGGTGTGAGCTGACCGATGAGGTATGCTGCCCGTCCAGAGGGCCAGTCCGGCCACTGACATGGCCAGTCCGCGGACGTTGTTGGGATACATTTCCGACAGCAGCACGAATACAACTGCACTGATTGATATGGCCGTTGCAAAGACGTAGAGCAGGAAGAAAACCAGCATGAAGATGAACGACAGGTGCACGTTCCTCATGGAACACAAAATAGAAGGCTATGGCCAACAGGCATACAATCATGCCCGATACACCATAATATATGAGCTTTTTGCGGCCCAACGCGGTCAATAATGAAACATGGCGATGACGGTTGTCAGCGTATTTACTATACCTACAAGCACCTGAGCGAAGAGCGGATCAGCAAAACCGGCATCCTTAAATATGCTTGGACCGTAATAGAGAACAGCGTTAACGCCCATGAACTGGCCCAGTATGGCGATGGCCGAACCTATGATGACGGCTTTGAAAATGCCTGGTTTGAGCAGCGCTTTCCACTCTGATTTCACCTCCCCGGCGATGGTAGAGCGTGTATCGGCCACCTGTTTGGCAACGGCTTCAGCCGTAGTATAAATCTTTGCAAAGATGCGTGTGCGCGCTCTTCTGCTGTTTGACGATGAGCCAGCGCGGGCTTTCGGGTATAAAAAAGATGATGGCGAAGAAAAATAACGCCGGCAGCGTCTCCATTCCCAGCATGGAACGCCATACCTCGGTTACGAAAAGGGTTTGCATGAACCCCGTTTCGTATGAAGCGGTATGCGAGTTTTTAAGCAGCAGATAGTTGACAAGGTAAGCCGCCAGAAAGCCAACGGTTACGGCAGCTGATACAGCGAAACCATCTGTCCGCGGTAACGGGTAATGGAAATTTCGCTAATATAAATAGGTGCAACAATGGAAACCACGCCAATGCCGACGCCACCCACGATGCGATATATCACAAGCCCGGTCAGCGATGTGGCTATTGCGCAGCCAATTGAGCCGGCAGTAAACAGCACAGCCGATATAAGCATGGTGGGACGACGGCCCAGACGGTCGCTCAGCATGCCGGCAACGGCCACACCGAATATCGATCCGATGAGAGCACAACCCACATACCACCCCTGCATAATGGAATCGAGGTGGAACTGTTCCGTCACCTGGTCGATGGTTCCAGATATTACAGCCGTGTCGTAACCGAAGAGAAGGCCCGCCAATGCTGCTACAAGGGCCAGAAAAAAATACGTATCCAAGACGGTAGTTCATGGTGATAAGCTAATATAATAATGGTGTCGTGATGCCGCTTAACGGTTTGCAGGCGTAATCTCAAAATACTCACAGTAGCGGTCGTACAGGTGATGGGCCTGGAAATAAGCCGACTGAGGGCTGAGAAATGAGAAAATTCGAAACGTAATTGCCTTATCGTAGCCGCAGCGTTTAGCGGCTTCGAGCTTCATGCGCAGCTTGTCAAACTTGATGGGCAGGAAAGTGAATGGGCATGTCTCTGTCGAATGTTTCGGCGTTCGTCCAGCACTGCATGCCGTACCTGTCGGCCAGTTTCTTGTTCACTGAAAAGAACGCATCCAGCTCGTCATAATCGATATGTCCGTCCTGAAAGGCGCAACAGTCAACCACATCATGTATGCCATCGAATATCTCGTTCCACTCACGTTCGTGCTGTTGCACGCTTACGGCCTGGTCATTCGTCATTTTTCCCGTGCCCATAACGGCCTTCTTTGCCGTCAATCCACGGCGATATGAAAGACAGGGCAGTCCGCCTGAAATATCCTTACATTGCTTGCCCCATGGTATGGAAAGTATTGATAGCTCCCTTTGTCTGTCGGCTTATTTCGGTGCTGATATACCAGCCTTTTGAAGCTCTTGTGATGGCTATATCGCTGCCACGCCTCTTCGATAACATACTTGTTGTCTTCCAGTTCCTGCGACATATCACCCGTATCCCAGTAGTGGCCCGAGTCGTAAAGGCCGCAGTAGAAACTTCATATTGTATTTGTCGGCCAGCGTGCAAAACATCTCGATAAGGTCGACAGAGGGCATATAACAGCCTTTTTCAGCAGATAGGAGAGGGTATGTAAGAACTTTACGGTAGCCGGAGCGAATGTCTATCACCGTATCGATGCCGATAGACTTCATGTAACGGAAGTCCTGATCCCATTCTTTTATCCCCCAATTCTGATGTGGAATATCGTGCGATATTTCGTCGAGGAAGGTGCCTGTAATGGGTAATCCGGCCTTTTTAGGCACTATCAGGCTGCCCGGTGTACCGCCTTTACAGGTTTCTGCGGTGTTGTTGGGTTCGTTGATGACGCGTATGTTCTCGCCCTTTGTGCATGATGGGCGCAGCTGCTGCCGCAATACCTGCTGCGGTAATCTTTTCAAAAAGTCTCGTCTGCTTGACATATTGTTTTTAGTTTATTGGTGCGTGATAGCGCTTATGTTTTTAAAAATTCGGCTGCACTTACGAAATATTTTTGTAAGTACAAATGAAATGGTGTAAATTTGGATTTTAAGTTTTTGTAAGTATGTTTTTATGCAGGGCTGCCAGTGTTGCGGCTGGCTGCCCGATGCGTTGTTTGCATGCTAGCATGTTTATGCGTTTCTGTTCTGTGCCTGGGCGTGGGATGCGAGGGCGAAAGGCCCGCTTCCTGCGACTTTGTAACAGGCTAACGTATAGACGTCATTGCTGTATGTATGCAGCTCTGCACTGTAAGGGGTAAGCTGATTAGGCTTTTATGTTCATGGTTCGGCGGCCGTCAGCAGCGCGTTCGGCGGCCGTCGTACGCATGGTTTGGCGGTCGTGGAACGCGCTGCTGACGGCCGTCGAACGGTGAGCTTATTGTCCTTAAGGGGCGGGGCTGAGGGCCGTAATGTGAGCGGCATATGAGGCGTAATCTGTATGGCGTTGGCTCGAAAAAGTGCCTGCCGAGGCATGTAAGGTGGGGGTACGGGCGTTTGTAACCTGTTGAGGTATCAGGCTGTTACGAATAAATTGTACCCGCCAGCCATGACGGATTGCAGGGCTCGTGTGCTATACCTTATTATATACGTAGTGTTCAAATATTTTATACGCGAATCTTCTCAACACAATTGATGGTACAATATCATGCGTAGTATTAAAAGTAGTTAGGTTATATGATATTTTTAATATAATCGGGCATTTTTCTTTAAAATAATTTTTGGAGTTCATGCAAATTATACTAAATTTTGCTGCATTAAACCGAATAATTATAAAACCGTTTAACTAAAGGCTTTAACTATGACGAATGTTAAGAAGTTTGGAACAGCGTCGGCCATTCTGCTGGGTGGTATGATGCTGTCAGCACCACAGGAAGCGTTTGCAGCCCGTGGAGTACCGTCGACGACGGAAGTCATCCAACAGCAGAAAACCGTAACCGGAACGGTTGTTGACGAGAAAGGCGAGCCCATTATCGGAGCAAGTGTGTTTTGAAGACGGCACGCGCAACGGTACAGTAACCGATGTCAGCGGCCATTTTACGCGCTGAAAAGTGAAACCCGAGTGCCACCTTTACGGTGAGACTATAGGCTATGGCGACAAGATGGTTGCCGTGGACGGGAAGAACGATTTGAAAATATCGATGAGTGCTGAAGACAATGAGCTGAATGAGGTTGTGGTAACGGCGCTCGGCATTAAGCGCGAAAAGAAGGCGCTGGGCTATGCACTTCAGGAGGTGAATACAGCGGGACTTACCGAGAACAAGACAACATCTGTGGCCAATATGTTGCAGGGAAAGGTGGCCGGTGTGCAGATAACGCAGTCGGGAACCGGCCTGGCGGTTCTACTCGCATAGTAATGCGCGGCTTGAATTCGCTTGGAGGTAACAACCAGCCCTTTTGGGTTGTTGACGGAATACCCGTAAATGACGAGTCGGCACAAACGGCAAACCAGTGGGGTGGCACCGACAGCTATGGCTCTGCATCGCAGATTAATCCTGAGGATATTGCCACCATATCGGTGCTTAAGGGTGCCAACGCAGCAGCTCTCTATGGCAGCAGGGCACAGAACGGCGCCATTATTGTAACGACAAAGAGCGGCAGTTACGGTCAGCCGCTGACGTTCGAGTATAGCGGTAACGTTGAATTTACTAAGTATATAATAGTTATAAATACCAGAATGTATACGGACAGGGCTCAAACGGCCAGTTTGACGTGCGCGCTTCAGGCAGCTGGGGCCCGAAGATGGAGGGCCAGGAGGTTGACAACTGGCGCAATGTGCTGTATGGAGACCCCAATAACCGTACTTCTACAAAAATGCTGCCAGAAGGACTTTATAGAAGAATTCTGCAATACAGGCAGTCGATTAACAACTCGATCATAGCGTCGGCAGGCGGCAAGAACGCCCGTACGCGCCTCTCATTTACCGATTCCGCAACAAGGGTGTGACGCCAAACCGCAAGCTCGACCGCCAATACTTTGGTGTAAACAGTGAGATGAACAACGACCGATTAGCGTAGGCATCATGGTACTACATGCACGAGGTTACCTCGCAATGCTCCGGGCATGGGCGAATACGGCATCATGCAGCGCTTTGTGCAAATGCCGAGGGCATTCGCTTGCAGGATCTCGACCACGATTTTATTATAAACAATCGCTCTATCAACTGGGCGGGTCCGTCGAAATGCCAACTCAACCCATACAGTCAGATTATGAGGGAGAACGGTAACGAAAGTGTTCGCGACCGTTTGATGGGTCAGCCAGTGCAACGCTTACGTTTACCGACTATCTTAAGCTCACGGGACGCGTAAGTTTGGATATGTATAACGACAAGTACAGGAAATATGTGAAGTATCTCGCCGACGGTTCGAACGATGCTACACAATATGTCTCAGAGCCGCAATACAACCAAAGAGTTCAACTCTGACCTCATTCTTTCGTTCAATAAAGGCTTTGGCGACTACGACGTTAATGCCAATCTGGGAACCTCTGTACAATATCTCGCACGACGGACTGGCTGGAAATGCAGGCTTGCTGCAAATACCTTTTGTTCACTTTTACATGGGCAACGGACAGAAACGTGAGGCTTCAGAGTCGTACTCGAAGAAAGAAAATACAGAGCGTTTTCTCAGTGGGAGCCTCGGATATAAGAGCATGCTTTACCTCGATGTGACGGGACGTAACGACTGGTCTTCAACATTGCCGAAGAGCAACCGCTCATATTTCTATCCCTCGGTGAGCCTTTCGGGCATCATTTCTCAAATGGTTAAGCTGCCTGAACAGATTGATTACATGAAGTTGCGCGCATCATGGGGCTACGGTTGGTAACGATACCGACCCGTATCAAATAGCTTATACCTACGCAACAAGGGCAAGTAATGTGAACTCGCTGCTCGAAATGCAGCTGCCTTCAAGCTATCCTTTGCTCGACTTAAAGCCAGAAAAGACCGACTCCTGGGAGCTTGGCCTCGAATATCGTATGCTGAAAAACCGCCTCGGTATTGACTTTACGTATTACAATACCAAAACACACAACCAGATATTATCCATTGGAACCGCTGCATCATCGGGCTATACGGCACGCATGGTAAACGCAGGCGAAATATCAAGCCACGGTGTTGAGCTGATGATTAACGGCACACCGCTGCTCAATAAGGACTGGAGATGGGATGTAAACTTAAACTGGGGTTCGAACCGTACGAAGTGCATCAAACTGACTGACCAGATAAAGCGTTACACATTAGGCGAAACTCGCGTGGCGTCGGTGGTGGTAAACGAAGGCAGTCCGTTCGGCGACATCGTTGCTAAAAATGCTTATAAAGCGCGACAATAAAGGCAATGTGCTCGTAGGTAACGATGGTTTGCCTCTGAAAGAAAACCGACAAGGTTATCGGCAATATGATGCCGAAGTGGGACCGGTTCGGTAGGGCAATACCGTAACTTATAAGGATTTTTCGTTCACCGCACTGGTTGATATGCTCTACGGTGGCGACTTTATTTCGATGACAGATGCCTATGCAAGCACGGCCGGTAACTCGAAACGCAGTCTGGATGGCCGCGACGGGATGGTGTTTAATGGTCTGGTTGAGGCAACCGGACAACCGAATACCACAAGCGTTAAGGCCGAAGCGTTCTACAATTCCATAGGGTGGTTCGTCGGCCGTTGCTGAAGAATTTATGCACAAGCGCACCTATGTGAAGATGGCTGAACTGGCTTTTTGGCTGGACGTTGCCAAAGCAATGGCTCACGAAAAACTCCGCTTCAGGCTGTGAAATTATCGTTGGTAGGCCGCGACCTTTTCTACTTCTTTAAGAACGCTCCCTGTCGGCGCCGAGTCGTCTTTCTCACGTGAGGGACTATGCCCAGGCGTTTGAATATGCCTCGCTTCCGCCCACACGCGCTATCGGTTTCTCTGTGAATGTTAAATTCTAAACACTACGAATCATTATGAAAAAAACCTCAATAAATTCATCGGATGCTGTGTTATCGCCATGCCTTTGCTGACGGCATGTACAGGCGACTACGACAGTATGAATACCAATCCTAGCCGCTGTAACCGACGTCAGTCCGGCGTATACGCTGCCCACTGTCATCGAACTGGCAACGAATGTAGACTGTTTTGCCTATCAGGTTGGAGAAAAATTTGTATGCACAATTCTACGCACAGTATTTCACAAATACGCAAACAGGCTGGGCCACCGACCGCTAGCGGATATAACGATGGCTGGGCAGTGGCGAGGTTCTGGAACCCATATTTCAGTGCTCTTAAACACTTAAAGGTATTGAAAAAGGAGGTTGCCACACACCCTTCGCATACAGTAATATCTACCAGATGATGCGCATTATCATGGCCGAGGCGCACCGCTGCCATGACCGATATATACGGTGATATGCCTTACTCTGAGGCGGCATTGGGCAACGATGGCCCCGCTTACGATGCCCAGAAAGACATTTATTACGATGTCTTTAAAGAGCTTACCGAGGCTTCTGACGCCCTCGGACAGAACCTTTCAATCAGGAAACCTGCACCCAGGAGCAAGATTTGATATACGCCGGCGACATACAGAAGTGGAGAAAATTTGCCAATTCGCTGCGCCTGCGCTACGCATTGCGCCTCGTTAACGTCGATCCTGCCAAGGCAAAAGCCGAGGGAGAAGCAGCCCTTGCGGCAGGAGTGATGAACAATGAGGACGAAAGTGCCATGGAAAAAGTGTTTGCAACGGCTGGCTGGGGCCACCCATTGTACATGATTTGCGCCTGGAACGGCTTTGTAATGAGTAAGACTATGGAGAACATTTTTCAAGCATGAGAGTACGGTTTTTTCGACCCTCGAATGCCGATGTGGTTTGGCAAAAACGCAAGGCTATCACAATGCAGAGGCAGCAGGAACACTGGCTTCTTTCCCGGGCTCCGAGTTCCAGGGAGTGCCCAAATGGCGTTACCGACCAGATGCTTCTTGCCAAGGATGCAAGCGGCTATGCGCAATACGGGTTCGAGAATAACTCTTTTCCCTGGGGGCTTCGAGGCCTTTCCAGAGTGGAACGGTGAGAACAAATCGCTCAAGACTACCGTGCTAACGCTTCCGCTTAAAGTCATGGGTTATTCAGAGGTTTGCTTTAAAGGCCGAGGCTGCCGTGCGCGGCTGGGCAGGAGCAGGCAGTGCACAGGCCAACTATGAGGCAGGAATACGCGCCTCTTTCGCCGAAGCACGTGCCGGAGTAGACGCAAGTTTATACTCTACTGCGAACGATAATACCCACATTACCACCGGCAACGTGGCATGGAACAGCGCTGCTTCCAACGACGTTAAGCTGAAAAAGATCATTACCCAGAAGTGGATTGCACTGTATCCTGACGGTACTGAGGCTTGGGCTGAGTTCAGACGTACAGGCTATCCTGACCTTATGCCCGTGCAGAAAAGTGATAATCCGACATCAATCCGGCAGCAGGCGAGGTTTGTCAAGAAGCTTCGTTATCCCGATGCAGAGCGCAGAGACAACCCCAATGCTACGAAAAACACGCTCAATGGTGGTAAGGGCGATGGTATGAATATACGAGTATGGTGGGATACAAACAGTCATTAATACTCTTCTTTCACACTGATGCTTTGCGCGAACCTGCAGGTAAGCGCAAGGCATCTGCTTGTAAAGGGGCAGCGTCATGTCAGAAGGGAAGGGCATCGCCGGCGTTGTTGTCAGCGATGGCTTTCGTTGTGTGAAAAGTACCGACGATGCGGGCCGTTTTTGAAATAGAAGCCAAACGACGACGCACGCTATGTATTCCTGTCTGTGCCGTCGGGTTTTTGAAAGTATCGCGACGCGATGGCACCATTCCGAGTTCTATCAGCTGCTGAATCGCAAGCTCGATGTGCAGCAGTGCGACTTCCATTTGCATGCGCTTCCACATGGAGGCAGTCATTTTCGCTTTCTTGCACAGGCTGATGTGCAGGTAGCTGAGGCCGTCGACCTGAGCAAAGGATATGCTGAAGACGTAGCCGACATGTCGAAATTAGTGGCTCCCTGGCGCAAAAGATGGATGTTTTTCTCCATTGATTTGGGCGACATTGGGGCAACGTGCAGTCGCTTTACCCCGATTATATCCGCACCATAGCCCCGCTCGACATGCCCGTTTACCGCGCAATTGGCAACCACGACATGGAAATGCCGCCGGAGCCGCACCTTTGAAGGCTCGATGAAAACGTTTGAAAGCTATTTCGGTCCCGTCACTTATTCGTTCAACCGTGGCAAGGGCTCACTTCATCATTCTTGACGATTGTTTCTGCACTGCCACGATTATCAGTACATCGGATATATTGATGAGCGAACGTTCAGGTGGTTAGAGCACGACCTCAGCTATGTACCGAAAGGCTCTTTGGTATTTGTAGCCATGCACATTCCGTCGAACCCTACGAAAAAATAGCCTTTAACACGGCCGATATGGATATATCAGCAACGCTGCTGCGCTGTATGAGGTGCTGAAAACCTTACCAAACGCACATCCTTTCAGGTCATACTCACTGGAACCAGAACATTGTTTTTAACGACAATCTCTTCGAACACAACACGGCAGTGTGTGGAATATGGTGGAAAGCGGATGTTTGTATGGACGGTACGCCCCGCGGATGTGGCGTTTGATGACGTAAATGGCGACAGCGTTACGTGGTATTACCACAGCTTTGGCCGCGATGCCGGTTACCAGCTGCGCACGTATCCCGTGGGCTCGTCGAAGGAATTTCCTCGGACGTTATTGCCAACGTATGGAGTTATGACGAGGCCTGGCGCGTAGAATGCGCTGGAAAACGGCAGGCTCATCGGGGCAGATGAAGCAGTTTACAGGCTTCGACCCGATGGCCTCTGCGATATGTGCGAGACAAGAAACAGGTGGTTTACGACTGGATAAAGCCCGTAAAAACCGACCACCTTTTCCGCTGTACGCCTACACGTAATGATGCAAAGGTAACGGTTCGCGATTACTGATCGTTTTTGGGAAATGTGTATCAAAGTGTGGTAAACCGTTAACTATTTTCACAGTTCGTGGCAGGAACCGGCAAATATTTTGCTGATTCCTGCCTCTTTTTCTCCCTTTCTGTTTCTCCGGCAGCAAATCTGCTGTGGTGCCAACCGTATTTTGCATGGACTTGTATTTCTGTCTGGCACATGATGCGAATGTTTTTGCATGTTGCCGTATTTGTATCTCGTTTTCGTTTATCTTCAGTCCCCTTTTACACCTTATTCCTTTTACCCATTGTTGCTGTTTCCTGATGGTATGGCGGCCGCCGTACGCGTTGCTGGCGGTCGTCGAATATGCTGGCTGACGGCCGCCACACAATGGGTATGACGGCCGCCGCACGATGACCTTTTTGCACAGAATATAAAAACGTTTCAGGCGAAAAGCGGTGACCAAATCATGCCAGCGACGCATACATTATGTGGGAAAGGACAGACACTGCTTCAGGCTGGAAAGAAAAGTTGTGGCATTATCGTATTACCTTTGTCACATCGAAACATAAAAGCCTTTATGATAAAACATTTTCTGCTTATCTCATGCTGTCGGCGAGCCTGTCGGCCACAGGTCAGACGCGCCAGATAGTCCGTTCAACGCCCGAAGCCTGCGGCATTCCGTCGGCAGCCATCGCCAATTTTTCGATTCGCTGATGGTTATTCCCCGTACAAGCATCCACAGCGTGATGATTTTGCGCCACGATAAGGTTGTGGCCGAAATGTATCCCAAGCCTTTTTAGCGAGGTCTGGTCGCACACGCTTTACAGCTGTTCCAAAAACATTTGTAAGTGCTGCTGTGGGCATTTTTGGTGGCGAAGGCCGTTTGAAGCTCACCGATAAAGTGGCTTCTTTCTTTCCCCTGAAAGCCTGCCCGACACGCTCTCTGACAATCTTAAGGGCATGACCGTACGCGATTTACGAGCCATGACATCGGGCATTGAGCCCGACTGGAACATGCGTTCGGTATCGACAACGTGGGTGAAAAAGTTACCTTTCGAAACCAGTAAGCACACCCGGTCGCCTGTTTAAGTACGACTCGATATGCACCTATCTTCTCTTTTTCGGCTATTGTGCAGAAGGTGAGCGGCCAGACGCTTCTCAGCTTTCTCCAACAGCATATTTTCGCGTCCCTTGGCATTAAAAACGTGCAGTGGCAGGTCAGTCCCGAAGGCTATAATACAGGTGGTTGGGGCCTGTATCTGCAAAAGCGAGTCGATGGCTAAGTTCGGTTTGCTGTTGCCGTTTCCACCGCGGTGTTTGGAAGGGCAAACAGCTTATTCCCGGCCGCGTGGGTGAACGAAATGATGAAGAAACAAAACCCCCGAAGGGCAGGGCCTCGTACGGCTATCAGATGTGGCCTGCTCGCGAAAAGGGGTCGGCAAGAGCCGACGGAGCCTACGGCCAATATATCTTTGTTATACCCGATAAGGACATGGTTGTGGTGTTTACACTAAAGTTCTACCTTCGACGGTAGCCGCGAACACCGCCTCATCTGGGATTATTTAATGCCACGAGTAGGCGATAAAAGTATTGAAAGCTAATCGCAAAGCCTATGGCAGTCTTGTGCGTAAGTCGCAACGATGCTTACCAGTTGTGAGAAAGGCATTTCGAAGTATTAGTCCGGCCCTTTTGAACCATACGTTTGAGCTGTCGGCCAATCGTTTACACTGGAAATCGATAGCCATTACAGGTCGTGAGGGCCGTTGACGCGCTGCGTGTAACCAGCGAAGAGGGCATTGTTACGAATATAGCACTGGGGTATAAGCGCTGGTTAACAACGTCAACGAAGGCTTATCCGGCCTATCCTATATGGCCAAAAGATGTTTTTAAAGGCATTGACGAACGGTTTTTAGTTAGCGCATCATACGGTAGTACGGGCGACCGGTTAGATGTTACCCTGCATTACGTCAACTGGATAACGCCTGTTGAGCTGAGCATTGAACCAACAGTTGAAGGCCTTAGCATCAAAGCGCGTATGAACCATGAGGACAAACCCTTTGTGCTGACACCGTTACCCGACAGGGAATAGCACATTACGGTGCCGCAGGTATTGTTCTTGATAGTGCGAATACGGCTTTTTTTACACCTTCAGTATATAGTTTTTCTCAAAACCTGCCCCCATATCGGATATATTGTTTACCTTTGGCGACAGATCTATACCTATTAAATTCAATAATGAAGACTAAAAACTTGTTTAAGGGTATGTTGCTAACCCTTCCTCTAATAGCAGCACCTCTGCATGCGCAGAACTTGAAATTGAATGCAACTAACATCGATGCCATTGTTAAAGCCATGACATTAGACGAGAAGGCAACGCTGTTGGTTGGCGGTCCTCAGGACCGTGTCCCGGGTGCTGCAGGCGCTACACGCGCTATCCCGAGGCTGGGCATTCCGCAGGTTATCCTCAGTGATGGTCCTGCCGGATTGCGTATTGACTGGACGCGTAAAGGCACATCGGCCACCTTCCACACCACAGCTTTCCTATTGGCTCATGTCTTGCTGCCTCATGGAACACCACATTGGTACACAACGCCTGTGCCGTGATGGGCGAAGAAACCCGTGAAATGGGTGTCGATGTGCTGCTGGCTCCTGGAGCCAACATCCATCGCAACCCGCTTTGTGGTCGTAATTTTTGAGTATTTTTCAGAAGACCCCGTGCTCGCCGGCAATATTGCGGCCGCTTATATACAGGGTGTTCAGAGCGCAGGAGTAGGCACAAGCCTGAGAGCATTTTTGCAGCCAACAGTCAGGAAACTAACCGTTTAGAGGTTGATGCTATTGTACCAACGCGTGCCATGCGCGAACTATATCTTAAGAACTTTGAGATAGCAATTAAGAAGTCTTCCCCTGGACGGTGATGTCTTCACTACAACCGTTTGAACGGCCCCTTACGCACAAGCCAGCCGCGAATTGCTCACTGACGTTCTGCGTACCGACTGGGGTTACAAGGGCGGCATTGTGATGACCGACTGGATAGGTCGCCGCAATCACGACTGAACAGATATATGCCGGAAGCGACTTGCTTGAGCCGGGAGAAGACTACAAATAAAGGATATTGTCGAAGGTGTAAAGAACGGAAAGCTCAACATGAAGGATGTTGATATAGACGTTAAGCGCATGCTTGAGTTTATTGTAAAGACTCCTTCTTTCCACAATTACAAATACAGCGGAAAAATTAACTTTGAAAAGGGTGCACAGGTAGCCCGTGAAGGTGCTGATGAAGGCATGGTATTGCTGAAGAACGATGGCGGCGTTCTGCCACTTCGCAACGTTAAAACTAGCAGCCTTCTTTTGGCATGGGTTCATATCGTACGCTCGGCACAGGCTGGGGTTCAGGCACCGTTAATCCCGACCATTGCGTGAATATTGTTGACGGTTTCAAAGCAGCGGGCATAGCATGCACACCAGCTTTGAAGAACATTTACGAAAAATGGTCGAGTTTGCCGACGTTCGTCAGGAGGCAGAACATGAGAGCGACTGGGGCTGGGGCTTAGGACGTGCACAGTATCCTGAAATAACGCTTAACGAACGTGCGGTTACTAATCAGGCCAAAGCGGCAGATGTTGCAGTGTTTACCATCACACGCCAGGCTGGAGAAGGCTGGGATCGCAGTGCCGGTGGCGACAAAGGCTTCAATCTTACCGCTGACGAGCAGCAGCTTCTTGAGCATGTAAGCGACAAGTTCCATAAGGAAGGCAAAAAGGTTATCGTTGTAATCAACTCGGGAAGTGTTATTAATACGTCGTCGTGGAAAGGCCTTGTTGACGGCATTTTTACTGGCCTGGCAGCCCGGCGAAGAGGCAGGACACTGCGTGGCTGACATCGTAACGGGTAAGGTAAACCCTCAGGAAAGCTGCCCATGACATGGCCAAACGACCTGATGGACCACCCATCGAGCAAGCAATTCCTACTACTGCTTCCGACAATGATAAGGTATGCCGCTACAAAGAGGGCATAAACGTGGGCTATCGCTATTTTGAAACAGCCGGCAAAGCTGTGTCATACCCCTTTGGTTATGGTTTAAGCTATACCACATTCAGCTATCGTGACCTGAAGGTAAAAGCGTCGGGCAAGGGCTTTACGGCACAGGTAACCGTTATCAATACGGGCCGCGTGGCTGGCAAGGAGGCTGTACAGCTGTATGTTACAGCACCTAAAGGCAGCATAGAAAAGCCGGCAATTGAGCTGAAGGCTTTTGGCAAAACTCGTCTGTTGCAGCCGGGTGAGAAGCAGACACTTACCTTTACCGTATCCGATTATGACCTTGCTTCGTTCCATGAAGCAGGCAGTGAGTGGGTTGCTGATGCAGGAACATACACGGTTAAGGCTGGTGCTGCTGTGGATGATATACGTGCTCATGCAACCTATAAGCTGAAAAAGGCCTTTACCCAAAAGGTAACTGACGTGCTTCATCCCAAGCAGGCTCTTTTTAAACGCTGACAATATAAAGAAGAATAATCCCGTTCCTGCGGTGTAATAACCATTACATGAGACCGCTGGAACGGGATTGTTGTTTATATTTGCTGGTGTTGAGGCTCGAGTATAATATGGCCATCTACCATCATATATGTAGAAAAATGGCCTATTTTAGCTTTTTCCTTCGCTGTATGCTTTTGGCAACGTACGAACCAAAAGCCACATACGACAGGCGGTAGGGTCGAAACTGATAAGCTTCATCTTCTCAATGTCGGGCTTCCATCGGCTGTAAGATATTTCATCAACCAGAATGTCCAGCACATCGGCTATCAGGTAGCAGCCAGTATGGCTTTTTATCCAGCACTTTGCTGACGCTGCATTCGAACGTCATGGGCAGTTGCTTGAATAAAAGGAGCATTGACGGTTGGTGCCTTTTCGGGAGTAAGCCCTGACTTTTCAATCTTCATCGGCTCGTTACGACCACTTCACAAGTCCGACGTAATCGGCAGCAGCCATTGTTTCCGCGTAGCAAAGGCAAGGTAAAATGAGGGTTCGACTCGAGGTTAACAGTTGTCTGGTGACTGCCAAGCGATATAACGATTTGCTTCATATTCCATGTCCCCTGCCCACGCAGCGTTCATGGCGTTGGGTTTTCCTTCGGCATTGTAGGTGCCGAGAATAAGCACAGGCTGTGGCAAGATGCCAGGGTTGGGGATTAAAAACTTTTCATATGCTCTATTGAATTACTGGTCGCAAATATACTAAAAACCATATAACAGGGTAGCGTTTGTTAGGCTAAACCTGAACATCAGGCCAATAAAATGCTAAAACAAGTTGTTTTCTGGACATAAATGCCTAATTTCGTAAACTGTTAACAAGCTCTGTTGAGTAGCATTTATTTACTTAAGCATTTATAACAATGATAAAAACAGAGTTATATATTCTCATAGCCGTTTTTCTTTTCCTTACAGTAGCTCTCGTGTGACGGGTGCAAAAATGTGGTTGACGTGCGTAAGCGCAGGCAAAATAGTGGCATCGGGGTAAGAGAACGGTTTAACAACTAACACTTTAAATCATCATGAAAAAACTTTTATTGGGTTTATCAGCTCTCACACTGTCGGTATCGGCTATGGCTGGCGACGAATTGAATATGGTTGTAGGCACTTATACCGATACGGGAAGCACAGGACTTTACAGCTTTAGCTCAATCAGAATAGCAGGAAAAGCGCGGCTTCGATTCGCTTGCCATGCGGTAAATCCGTCGTATCTTACCTTTGGACGTGGCGGACGGCTCGTTTTATGCGCAAACGAAATACCCGAAAGCACGCTACATTAGTGCTATTGCCTTTGATGCAGCCTCTGGAAAGATGACGTTCCTGAACAAACATTATACGGGTGGCGCCGATCCCTGCTTTGTCGAAGCCAACGATACGATAGCCGTTACGGCTAATTATTCGGGCGGCAGCATGACGGTGTTCTCTATTTTAAAGGATGGAAGCCTGGGTCCTTGCAGTTTTATTTATCAGGGTAATGTAGAAAAAGGCGGCAGAGCACCGCAGAACGTTGCACATATTCATACAGCACGCTTTATGCCCGACGGCCATATTCTGGCTACCGACTTTAGTGCTGACCAGCTCCTGCTGTACAAAAGAGAGGGAGATAAGGTAATACCGCAGGGTGTTGCGGGCCGGTTACTGGCCGGCTCAGCACCGCGGCATATTGAACATTCGGCAGGCTGGCGTTATGTTTATGTAATGAGTGAGCTGGCCGGTACGGTTACAGTGTTTAGTAACAAAGCCGGAAAGCTCACACGAATACAGACCATTGCCTCCGACAGTGTGGGCGGACGTGGTGGTGCCGACATCCATATGTCGCCCGACGGACGCTATATTTATGCCAGTAACAGGCTGAAAGCCGACGGCATTTCTATTTTCAAAGTGAACACAATGAATGGTAAACTCAAGAAGGCTGGCTACCAGTTGACGGTATTCATCCGCGTAACTTTGCTATTACACCCAACGGAAAGTATCTGCTTTGCGCATGTCGTGACAGCAATACCATCCAAATATACGAGCGAAATCAGGATACAGGCATGCTTACATTGCAGCCAACTACTATTGATCTCAAAAAGCCCGTCTGCATAAAACTGCTGGAAGCAGAATAAAAACAGTTGTTATGAAATATCCTCTCTATTATAATAAAGGTGTAAAACTGGTGTGCTCATTGTACCTGTTGTATACTATCGTTGAGCACCCTTTATATAATTAAGGTAAATTCATAACACTGCTAGAGACCATAACGCTGAGGTTCAATTTGAGAAAAAGTTACAAATTGAACCTCTTTATTGCATTTTTCAGAAAAAGGCTTAAAAATTGATGTAAAAGCAAGTTTAAAAACTGTAAACAACCGCTTTTTACCCTTACGTTTACCCCTACTTTTGGGGCGTTTTACACCTACATAAAGCCATCGGCTTTCAATCATCGACGATGTTTCGTACCTTTGTGATACAACAAACATAACAAAAGAAATGAAGAAAGCCATCATCATCATATTCGCCACAATACTTTCAACAGCGGCCTACGCGGCATCACCATCGACACCACGTAACGTCGAAATTCCCGTGAGTGAAGCCGAAGCTCTTTTCACGGTTACGGGAGAACAGATTGTTGCTCAGGCCCAGCAGTATCTTTGACGCCCCTATCGTCGTGGCAGCAAAGGCCCGTCGGCTTTCGACTGTTCTGGCTTTACCTCGTATGTTTATAAAAGCTTGAACATACGCTTGAACAGCTGTTCGCGCAGTCAATATACCGAAGGCATCAGCGTAAATAAAGATGGTGAAGCACAGGCGACCTTGTTTTCTTTTCAGGTCGCAACAGTAAGGGCGGCGTAGGACATGTTGGAATAGTAACCGAAGCTGAAAGAAGATGGTAGCTTTAACTTCATCATATGCGTCGTGTTCGCAGGGTGTAACCGTATCGAACAGTACAGAAGCTTATTACAATAATCGCTATCGTGGCGCACGTCGCATACTGGATGATTACAGTGATGTGTTGGCACTCAACAAAATAGATTTATATAATTACTGACTTTTGTATCCCGCAGCCGGTGTTTCGGTTGTGGGATTTTTGTGTCATAGCCTTTATCAGGTTGGGGATAAAAGGCCAGAATAACATTTTTGGCTTGCGTATAGTAGTTGATATAATATAAAAACAGGTACATTTGCCACATTGTAATTATATTGCAATTTAGGTATTGGTTTTTATATATTCAGGTATTAAGTGTTATGTATATCGAAAATATCAATAGTCCGAAAGACTTAAAAAGGACTAACCATTGAGCAATTGAAGGTGCTGGCCGACGAAGTGCGCACCGGAGTTTTAAATCGGTAAGTCATCACGGTGGGCACGTAGGTCCCAACCTTGGCTTTACGGAGGCAACCGCTGCACTGCATTATGTATTCGATGCTCCACAGATAAGTTTGTCTTTGACGTTTCTCATCAATGCTATCCACATAAGATACTTACTGGCCGTAAGAGCGGATTCTTCGATGTTGACGGCATGGACGCTATTTCAGGATATAGTTCTCCACGTGAAAAATGCAGAGTATGACAACTTCGAAATTGGCCATACGTCGACATCAGTAGCATTGGCATCCGGACTTCAGCACGCTCGTGATCTTCTGGGTGAACACTATAATATAGTTGCCATTATTGGGGACGGGTCATTGTCAGGCGGCGAAGCCTTTGAAGGATTAAACACAGTAGCCGAAGCCGGTACAGGCTTTGTGGTTGTATTTAACGACAACGAGATGTCGATAGCAGAGAACCATGGAGGCATGTATCAGTCGATTTCAGAGCTGCGTGCCACTGGCGGAAAGAGCAAAAACAACCTGTTTCGTGCACTCGGATTCGATTATATGTATGTGGAACAAGGCAACGATGCAGGTGTCCTTGTTGAGGCTTTTCAGAAGGTGAAGGATATTGACCATCCTATTGTAGTGCATATTCACACCGAGAAAGGACACGGATACAAGCCCGCTACCGAAAATAAGGAAGCGTGGCACTATAATATGCCTTTCGACCTTTCGACGGGAAAACTGCTCAAACATCCCAATCCTGCACATGAAAGCATATATGATATGCTGGGCAAATACCTTGTAGAGAAGAGCCAGAACGATGAAAAGCTGCTGGTTGTACAAAGTGCTGTGCCTGCCATGAGCGGGTTAAACAAGGAACGTCGTGAGCTTTTGGGCAAGCATTATGTGGATGTAGGCATTGCCGAAGAAGAGGCAGTTGCACTTATTTCCGGTGCAGCGAAGGGCGGAGCACATCCTGTTTGGGGTACGCCTGCAACGTTTATACAACGTACATACGACCAGCTTTTGTCAGGATTTAGCCGTAAATGGCAATGCCGCTGTGATTAATGTGCTGGGGTCGAGCGTTTATGGCATGAACGATTTTACACATATTTGCTTCTTCGATATACCCATGTTAGCCACATTCCCAACCTCGTTTATCTGGCTCCAACCACTTGGGAAGAGTTTGTTGCAATGGAAAACTGGGGCATTGACCAAACTAAGTACAGCGTTGCCATACGTGTTCCGGCCATGGGTGTGGTACACAGCAACGAGGTTTACGATACCGATTACAGCGAACTGAACCGTTTTCACATGGCCCATAAAAGGCAGGTATAGCTGTTGCTGCTGTCAGGCGACTTTTATCAGAAAGGTGAGGCTGTTGTTGAACGCCTTGCAAAGAGGGCGTTGACGCCACACTGATTAACCCGCGTTATCTTTACAGGTGTTGACGAACAGATGTTGACGGCCCTGCTTGACGACCATACGTTGGTAGCAACACTTGAAGATGGCTGCCTTGATGGGGGCTTTCTGTGAGCGCATTGCGCGCTTTTACGGCACTACAAATATGCGTGTAATGTGCTTCGGTGAAGAAACAGCTGTATGACCGCTATGATGTGAACGAGCTGTTACGTGAGAATCACTTACCGATGAGCAGATTACGGCCGATATTTTTAAATATCATTCAGTAAGTATTTTTGTGATAAAGCAGTATGGCAGCCTCTATATTTCGTAGACCATAGACAGCCTGTCGGAGCTGTTTCGATACCGTTTACATAAACCGAAGTAAGAAAGAGGTTACTGCACAAAGGCAGTAACCTCTTTTTGTTTGTGTCGTGCTGTGTGCACGAAAGTTTTGTTTTTGGATTTACTTTTTCGTTCAGAATGTCCCAGCGTGTATTGTTGGGTGTATATTCGGGAACAATCTCTTTCATTTTACGAACAATGGCGCATGTTGTCAAAAGTCTGGGCTATTTCGAACAGTTCCTCAATTTGACGGAGCACCGTTTCATAGTCTTTCGGGTCGACTTTTGCAATACGAATCTTCTCGTTTGCGCTGGGAAGGGTGCTCTCTTTGTCTGATAACAGCTCTTCATACAGCTTTTCTCCTTGTCTCAATCCCGTGTATTTAATCTCTACTCCTTTCGCACCGCTGAGCTTAATCATACGTCGTGCCAGAGAGGCTATTTTGACAGGCTTGCCCATATCAAACACCATGATACGGCCTCCTTCGCCATGAGTTCCCGCCTCAAGCACCAAACGGCAGGCTTCTGGTATCAGCATGAAGTAGCGAATAATATTGGGATCGGTAACGGTTACAGGGCCACCGCGCTTAATTTGTTTCTCAAAGATAGGAATTACTGAACCATTACTTCCCAGAACGTTACCGAAACGTGTGGTAATAAACTGTGTGGTTTCCTGATGACTGTTGAGCGACTGGCAATAAATTTCGCACAAACGCTTTGAACATCCCATCACATTGGTGGGATTTACAGCCTTATCGGTAGAAATCATAACAAAGCGTTTCACGCCATATTTCACACTTAGGTCGGCTATAATCTTGGTACCGAGCACGTTACTATAGATGGCTTCGCTGGGGTTGTCTTCCATCATGGGCACGTGTTTATAGGCTGCGGCGTGGAAAACATAATTGGGACGGTAGGTGCTGAAAATATGTTCCATTCGCTCTTTCTGCACAATACTGACCACGATAACGTGACTTTTGACATCGGGAAAGCGCTCACGCATCATTAAACGAATGTTATGTTGCGGCGTCTCTGCTGAATCAATAAGAATCATTTCACGCGGTTTGAACACGGCAATCTGCCGTACCATCTCCGAACCAATGCTGCCAGCCGACCCCGTTATCAATACAGTGCTGCCGCTTAACATCTTTCCTATGGCATCCATATCGACCTTAATCTCGCTGCGTGGCAGCAGATCTTCGATATTAATCTCCTTAAAGTTGTTTACCGTAATGTTGCTGTCTACCTTCCATTCTTGCAGATCGGGCATCATCAGGATATGTACTTCGTTGTCGATAAGCAGCTCCTGCAGCTCGGTATCTTTTGCGGAATTTTCACGTTGCAAAGGTGAAACAATAACGGCTTTGATGCCTTTCTCGGCTATAATCTCTGTAATGTTCTGTCAGGAGCATATACATGCTTACCCATCAGGGTATGACTGCTGGCCGATGGTTCTGGGAGAAATAAAGCCCTCGAAGGTATATTTCCATGAGTTATCGGCGCGCACGTTCTGGCTATGGCAACGCCGCCTTCCTGAATACCGTATATCAGTGCACCCTTACGGTTGCATGGAGTTGAGCGAAACATCAAAAAGCGCCTTCACTATTAAGCGCATTGTCCACATGAGAACGGTGGCAAGGAGATACATCAGCAGGATTTGCCGGCCCTGAAGACGTACAAAATTCAGGGGCGCATGAAAGATAACGTAATGCACTATTTGCAATGCCACAGCTGAGAAGCTGTGCAAGGGCCACGCGTTGCAGGTCAACGAACGACGAATAGCGCAGAATACCGCTATAAGTGCGAAATACACGGAATCCGATAAGGTTGAAAAACCATGTAAATGGCAATCGTTTTCGAGAGCAAAGCAATATTACCAAGCGTTACCGCACCACGGTAATAGAACCAGAAAACAATAATACCCGACAGATAACAAATAGCGCTATCAGCGAGCAATACGCACCAATAGGGCAGAGAATTTTTACTGAAATACCAGTTTAATAGTTTGTCAAGAACGCGTCCATCTCTAATTTTATACTAAAAGATAAATATTGTGAGTTGAAGAAACAATAAATACAGTTTTGATAAAAGCTCATGGAAGATCTGTCACCGGGACAGTATCAATAGATAATTACTTTTTGCAAAAAATAAAGAAAAATTAATAACCGCACAATAAAAACTACATAAATTTTTGCCCTTTTGGTACATAAAAGAACCTGCTTTTTGCAAATACGGCCTGCCGGAGGGCTTTATATGTATGATAACAGATTACGAGATACCTTTATATTAAGGTAACGTGAGGAAGGGTTAATTGTTGGTTAAAGCCTTTGCAAAGATTGCGCTGAAGGACGTGTGCATCAAGACCGACATGTCGCTGTTCAGCAATACAAAAGGCAAGCTCATGCACCGTCGTTGCCGCGACAATAGCCTGCAAGCGAACTGATTCCATAGGGATGTGACAGTGTCCCTGTTTTGCCATGTATTCGGCCTCGCATGCGCGGGTCGCTCACTAAATGGCGCAAAGGTGCCGTCAACACCTGAAATACTGAGGTTATGCATCAGCTGTTTGTAAATATCTTTATGCTGATAACCGTAAATAAGTACAGCACCGAGGGCCTCTGGCGACAGCCTGTTCTGGGTACAAAGTCCGCATCCGTCGTGAATAACAGGAAGTATCGCGCTGCCCTAAGTCAATGCGCAGAACTGATTCAGATAGTTTACCTCGCAGCTGCAAGGGTTAGCGTTGGATGGTTCAACCGTATGGCCAAGGGTATAAAGCAGCGATGTAGCCTGCGTGTTGCTGCTGTTCTTCCACATGAGTTGTGTAACACGGTCGACAGAGCGGTAGAAACGGAAGATGCAGTGGGCGCCACGAGGAGTTGTTGCGCTCACCATCTGGCTGTCGGCCACAGCTATTCCCTGTGCCTTAAAAGCCTGCCTGAGGGGCCTGTTTCACTTTATCCTCGCCCTTAAACATCAGTCCATAGTGTGAAAAGCCAAGTCCCAGGGGTACCAGTGTGCCTCAGCCTTTACCTTTTCACGCAATACAAGGTCAAAAATTAAACGGCCGTCAAAGCGTGTTATACCTTTGTGGCGCAGGGCTTTGGCAAACATATTCAGCCCCTCGGGCTGTAAAAGAGGGTCCAGACTCGTTTGAATATAACGTCACCATGCAATAAACCGTTGCTGATGGTGCCGCGTGTATAAAAGTGATGTTGCATATTTGTACCGGGTGCCGAGCCTGTGAAGGGCTGCCACTCCTGAAAGAAGCTTGGTATTTGAAGCAACAGGCTGTGAAAGATTCTCGCGATCAGCAAACACCAGTTTGTTGGCAGTGAGGTCGTAAAACATACACACCGAAGTTGCTCTTTGGGTCGTCGTGCTGAGGCAAAATCTACCAAACGTTGTTTCAAAGCTGCATCAATAGGCAGCGACTTTTCAGCGGTTTGTGAGTTTTTGTCTGTTGTTTTCTTTCCTCCTCCGCAGGCTGCAAGCACTGCAAAAGCAGTGAGAATAAAAATAGTTTTACAAAAATGTAGCGTCTTGACGCCCCGACAGGTGTTCATTTCAATCATGGTTATGGTGTGAAAACGCAGGCGAAATTACAAAAATATATGCCATGGGCGATAGAACGGCCCAATATTAGTGTTTTTTAATGTGGCAGAAATCCCTTGGCAATGGGGTAGAAGCGGTATGATTGTAACAGGGTTCGCTAACAGGTACGGCGAACCGTATGCTTCGCCATCGTGCAAAGTTGCTATTATAATAAGGTGTAAACCTGCCGGTAACGTTTTTCCCTATAACAGATACTTATTGACAGCCCTGCTCCCAGTCATCGAAAATTTTTATTTTGAAAAAGCCGTGATGCCTGCGCTTTTTGCGGCCTCACAGTTTTCGGCAAGGTCGTCAATGAAAAGTGTTTCTTCGGGCTGGATGCCTGCCTGGTGTAATGCTTCATGAAAAATGGCAGGGTCGGGCTTTTGTAAATGCAGCTCCTGCGAGAGGAAAAATACGGTCAAAATAGTCGGTCACCGTGCTAGCCCTTTGTAGGGAAATAGCTGTTTTGAACAGTAGTCCCAGTGTATGGAGTTGGTATTGCTAAGGCAAACGTGGCACCCTTTGCCCTCAGCTCGAGCAGCCGGCGCTTCTTTCGGTCGGGAATTTCAACAAGCATGGCATTTGCAGCGCGGTAATGGCCTCGTCGAAGCCTGCGAACCCGAAAGCTCGCGCGCCTTCTGGCAGAACTCTTCTGCCGTGATAAGCCCTAATCCCAACTGGTTAAGTATTGTATGGGCTTCGTTATTGCTGCGTTCGACAAGCGTTCCCATGCCGGCTTCCTGAAATGCCCTCCGGCACGCTTCGGCGTCGAGCCGTACCAATACGTTGCCCAAATCGAAGATAATATGCTTCATATGTGGTGCAAAATTACACATTTCCTTTCTTTATGTGCAAGTATTTGCGTAATTTTGCAGCCCTAAGTTCATCAAAAATAGACGAAAATGGAAAAGACTATCATCAATTCTTATGAAGAATTTGCCTCTTATGAGGGTAAACAACTCGGTATTTCAGAGTGGCTTACTGTTGATCAATCGCGTATAAATGCCTTTTGCTGATGCGACCCCTTGACCACCAATGGATTCATGTTGACGTTGAACGTGCCAAAGCTGGAAAGCCCTTATAAAAGTACGATTGCGCACGGATACCTTACCCTTTCTCTGCTGCCCTACATGTGGAATGAGATTATTAGCGTGAACAATTTGAAGATGATGGTCAACTATGGCATGGATAAGATGCGCTTCGGACAGCCTGTTCTCTCGGGAAACCGTATACGACTGGTTGCCAATTTGGCTAAAATTGAGAGCCTTCGCGGTATATGCAAGGCCCTATATCGACTTTACCATTGAGATTGAAGGCCAGCGTAAACCTGCTCTGAAAGGCGAGGCACAGTTCCTGTATTATTTTGAATAGAAGGGCGAAGAGCTGCGTTTGGACTTGCCTGTAATCCTGATTCCAAGTTCATTCTGCTTCAATCAGCAATATTTTTTATTTAGGATATTTGTATGTTTCATCATGCAAGAAGACAGGGTTGCCGTTAAAAAGGCAGCCCTGTTATTTTATGGGACTGTTGCCTGTACGGTCGGGATTGCGTCATGTCATAAGCTTTTTTGCCATTCTTTTCCGGCTTTGTTAACTCGCCTTTTTCTGTTCTTTATTCCCGTCTGTCATCCCTGTTTTCTCCTTCTCTTTTTGTCTTCATTTCCCATTTTGTCCCCATCCTTCGCCATAAAAAAACGCCGCAAAGGTGTAAAAAAACCTATATAAAAGTTTGGCAAAACAAAATAATCTATATATCTTTGCATCCGCATTCAAAAAGGATGCTGGAGGTTTACGATACCAACGTAAGGGGAAGTTTGGGTGAGTGGCTGAAACCAGCAGTTTGCTAAACTGCCGTGCGCTTTTCGCGTACCGGGGTTCGAATCCCCAGCTTCCGCGTAACGAAACCGTAAAATCAGAATAGACGTTTCGCAAAACGGTCGGTTCATCTAATGGTTAGGATACAAGATTCTCAATCTTGGCATAGGGGTTCGATTCCCCTACCGACTCACTTTAATCTCGCTTTACATGGCGAGATTTTTTTATATCCATGTTGAACTGCTGACATGCTACTTCCTTTTTCTTCTGTTTTATTTGGTTTTTGGTTCTTCCTTATTATACCGATAGCAGGTAATTCTTTTGCTTCTTCTATACATCCGGTTCTTTACAGGTGCAAGTTATGTAAAGATATTTCTGAAAAATTTTAAGACTACTTGAAATAGAAGTAGGGTGTAGAGGTTTTCGGCGTAATTCACATGCCTTTCTTTCATGAGTTTTTGGCTTTACGGCACTATTGTGTTGCGTTTACATCGTAAAGGTGCAACGATTACATCGTAAAGGTTTGACGATTACGATGTAAACGTCTGACAATTACATCGTAATTATCACACAATAGTGCCGTAAACGTATAACCAGGGTGTAACAGAGGGTAGGGGATATAGTACATATATTGGCAGACAAGGGTAAATTTTGTGTAATATACTGATTGACAACAACTTAAGAAGATACTTCATTTTGGGCTTATTTGCAACCAGGACTGTTGAATTTTGAAATAAGCGCAGGAGAAGAGAGGTGTTGTCAGGTTTTTCTAAATGTAAATCATGGTACACCTTAATTATAATTGTTAGCGCGTAGAATAAGAACGGATGAAAGTAACTGGTGTTTTGCGTGTGATATAAAATAGATTTCTCTGCCTAATTTATTTTGTATAGCATTCGAATATAACAAAAAATTATTGTTGAAATATGAAGTATTTTTACAAAACATAACGTTAAAAACATTTAAACGCAAAGAAAAATTTTTAAATAGTCTTTTTCGGTTTTATATTATTTTCCCTACATTTGAGGCCGAATCAATCTATCACTAAAAAAATAATTGTTATGAAATTAAAAGGCATTCAATTTTTGATGCTGTTTGTACTCGCTTTGACGCCCGTTTGCATGTGGGGACAGAGTGGAGGTGTGCGAACCATTAAAGGAGTTGTGCAGGACGCCGAAACGAACGAACCTCTTACAGGCGTTACGGTATTTGCGTTGAAGAGCAAGGCCGGAGCAACTACTGATGTTAACGGAGAGTTTGTAATAAAGATTCAGGCTGCCGATTCGTTGTTGTCATTTTTCCCTATGTAGGCTATTCGCCCAGGAGAGTTAATGTTACGGGTAAAAGCACTTTGACAGTTTCGCTGGGCGAAATGTCAAAAACAGTGGGTGAAGTAGTTGTTGTAGGCTACGGCACTCAGAAGAAAAAGGACCTTACCGGTGCCATTTCGGTAGTGGATATGAAGGAAGTTAATAAGTTGTCGGCGTCGATGTTAAGCCAGGCTTTTGCAAGGCCAGGTAGCTGGTGTAGACGTTACAAGTTTCTCCGGATCGCCGGGAGCCGGGATGACTGTGCGTGTGCGTGGTATTGGAACACTGAATAATTCTGACCCGCTGTACGTGGTAGACGGCATGATGGTGGGGCGATATTAACTTCCTGAGTACGGGCGATATAGAAACCGTTCAGGGTGTTGAAGGATGCCTCAGCCACTGCTATCTATGGTTCGCGCGGTGCTAACGGCGTTGTTATTATAACAACGAAGAAAGGCAATGCGGGCAATGCCGTTATAAGTTTGTCGGCTTATTATGGTGTACAGAACGTGTGGAGGTCGGGCGTTGTTTGCGATGGTCCTACGTGGGGCATGTTGCGAAACGAGGTCTCTGTGGGCTTAGGCGGAGCACCGCTCATCGAAGACACGCGCACATTACCTACTGTTGACTACTTTGATGCTATTTTTACATAAGAACGCTCCCGTAAGTAATGTTGATTTTTTTCAGTATCAGGAGGTAATGACAAAAAACACCTATTTCCTTAGCCTGAACACTTTCGGACAGGATGGTATCATTAATAAAAACATCGTTCAATCGCGTTACCTTGCGTGCAAATTCTGATTTTAAAAGCCAATTCGTGGCTTACTGTTGGTGAAAAATATTACGCTTATACGTTCGAAACATAGAGGTGGAATTGAGAATGATGAGTGGACAAGCCCAATTATGACTACGTTTACGCGCGACCCTATTACGCCCGCTTATAATGAAGATGGAAGCTTTTTCCAAGTCAACGTTCAGCACCATACATAATCCGCTTGCTAAAAATTGAATATAACAATCCTAAGAATATAGCCTATCGTGTTCTTGCAAATGTGATGGTGAAATCAGTTTCATGAAGAATCTTAAATTACGTTCTTCGTTTTTACACAGAATACACAAACAACGAGTTTGCAAGCTATATACCTGTTTATTATGTGTTTGCAGGTCAGCAGAATCCGAATGTAAACTCGTTGACAAACTCAACGTACAGTACCTGGATGCGCCAGTTTACGAATACCCTTACCTATGATATGAAAATGGGTAACCACAGTATGCAGGCCATGTTGGGCTGCGAATCGTATGCCGTTACATACAAAAAGCTTAGAAGCTTCGGTTAAGGATATTCCTGTTGATGATGCAGGAGTAATGTATATTAACAACGCACGCACCAAGGATAATGCGGTTGCAGCTCGCGGCATTACGTCGGGAAATAATCTGGCTTCAGGCTTTGCACGTGTGAATTATAATTATTTAGAGCGCTATCTTCTTACAGCAAGTATGCGCCTTGACGGTTCCTCAAAGTTCGTACGGGGACATCGTTGGGGTACATTCCCGTCAGTATCAGCAGGCTGGCGCGTTACAGAAGAGAAGTTTATGAAGCCTGTAAAGTGGCTCGACAACCTGAAATTACGACTCGGCTGGGGGCAGATTGGTAACGAACGCAGTGTAGATGCCTATTCGTATGCAACATTTGCATCATCGGGTTCCAACTATCCTATTGGAGGAGTGCTTAGTCCAGGCTTTAGCTTTAACAGTGCAGGTAATAAGGAATTGAAGTGGGAGACAACGACAACTACTAATCTTGGTATCGATTTTGCCCTGTTTAAGAGCAAGCTGACAGGAACAATCGAATTGTTTAATAAAAACTACAAGCGATATGTTATTGCGAGTTCCCGTACCCGGACAAACCGGTATTGCGGTAGCTCCATTCCAAAAATGCAGGAAAGATGCGCAATCAGGGTATAGAACTTTCTTTACAATACAAGAATTATGATCATCCTGTCGGCTACTCGGTTGGGGCTAATTTCACTACCATTAAGAACCGCGTTCTTGACCTTGGAGCCAATAATGCCTATATTGAAGGAGCATCATTTATGAACGCTGCCTATTTAACACGCACAACAGTAGGGAAGCCGATAGCACAATTCTATGGTTTAAAGACTGACGGTTTGTTCCAGAATTGGCAGGAGGTTAATGCGCAGCACGCACAGAAAAAAACGTAGCCCCCGGTGATATTCGCTATCGGTTAGTGAACAAGGATGACCTGTTTAGCAGCGAAAAACTATACGTATCTGGGCAGTCCACTACCCAAGTTCAGCTATTCGTTTAATGCCTCGGCAAGTTATAAGGGTTTCGATTTAAGCGTGATGTTGCAGGGCGTTTATGGCAACAAAATTTATAATGGTCCGGCAACTTACACGCGTTCTACCCAGAGCCTGGTGTATAATTACTCGGCCGATATGGTGAAACGCTGGCACGGTGAGGGCACACAGAACGATCCACGCTTCCCACGTTTGGGCGGATTAGACGCGAATAACTCGATTATGCAGTCTGACAGGTATCTTGAAGATGGTTCATATCTGCGTATCAAAATGATACAGTTGGGTTATACTTTGCCTGCAATGGTGATGTCGAAACTGGGTATTCGTGGTGTTCGTGTGTATGTAAGCGGACAGAATATCTATACTTTCACCAGGTATACGGGCCTGGATCCTGAAATTGGTATGAAGAATGGTACCGACCCTTTAGACATTGGTGTTGACCGTGGCTTCTATCCTTCACCCCGCTTATACAGCATAGGTTTAAACGTAACTTTATAAGTGCAGGAGTGATGACAAAACAAACCATCTAAAAACAAAAAAAGTAATGAAAAGATATATCATTTATGCACTCTCGTGTGCACTGTTGGGTTTTAGCTCGTGCGAAAGCTTTTTGGATACGCCTGTGCCTAATATCGATCAGAAAACCTTCTTTTCAAGTGAGAAGACTGCGTACAGTGCTCTGGTCGGAATTTACGATCCTGCCGGCTGGATGGGATATATTCAGTATCTCGATTGGGCCATTGGTGACGTAGTTTCTGACGATGCCGTCAAAGGAGGAGGCGGTGATAATGATCAGCCACAGATATATGACCTCGAACATTTCAGGGCAACGCCCGAGCTTGCAACGCTTGCAAATGCGTGGTCTGAGAACTACGAGGGCATCAATCGCGCCAATTGTCTTATAGAAGGATTAAAGGATAATCATGTGATTAAGGAAGAAGTGCGTAAGCGTTTCGTTGCGGAGGCTCGTTTTATGCGTGGTTATTACTACTTCTGTTTGATGAAGGTGTTCGGCGCTGTGCCAATAGTCGATCATGTTTTAGCCCCGTCAGAGTATAAAGGCCCGCGTGATACAATGGAGAGATGCTGGGCTTTTGTAGAAGACGATTTTAAAGCAGCGATGGAAGGTTTACCCCATAAGAAAGATATGCCAGCCTCAGAATTGGGGCGTGCTACGTGGGGTTCGGCAGCTGCTTTTCTTACTAAGTGCTATATTTTTTTGAGGAGAAATGGGCTGAGGCTGAACAACAAGCGAAGGCTATGTGGCTTCAGGCGACTATGATTTACAGCCTAATTACGGTGATCTTTTTACGCTGGCTACCGACAATGGTATCGAATCGGTATTCGATATTCAGCTGAAGGACTTCAAAATGACGGGGTGGGGTGACGAAAACGAAGGCAGTATGATGGAAATTTATCATCGGTCACGCGACAACCGTAATGGCGGATGGGGATTCGATCAGCCTACACAGAACCTGTATGATGAATATGAAGCAGGTGACCCCCGCCGTGAATGGACAATCATTAAGCACGGTGACGTACTGTGGCAAGGTACTCCTGATGAGGAGATTATTTATACAAACTATGATGCTGTGCACAATCCTGACGCACCTCATACAGGTTATTGCAAGCGCAAAGGCACATTACCTAAAAGCCAGCGCCCTGATATGGTTGATGCTGCCAGCTTAAACGTGCGTGTCATTCGTTTTGCCGAAGTTCTGCTTTGGCAGGCAGAGGCTGCGGTACACAACAACAGCGACTGGCAAACACCACTTAATCGGGTGCGCGCCAGGGTTGGATTGGGGGCTACTCCATATCTGTCTGACCCGCTCAAAGCTGTATATCATGAACGCCGTGTTGAGCTGGCGATGGAAGGTCATCGCTATTGGGACCTTGTTCGTACGGGGCGGGGAGCGCTCATGGAGGGCTATATCGATAGTAAAACGATATTTTTCCAATACCGCAGAGAGAGATTAACTTGAACCCGAATTTGAAGCAAAATCCATATTGATAATTTAAGGAACGAAGCATGATATAAGTTTTTTTAAGTAAGTGTTTAACAAAGAAAAATGATACGAAATAAAAACTATGAAGGCTTTAAATCTACTGAACAAGTAAAACCAAAACAAAGGAAACAATGAAAAACATATTTATTTTGCGATTGCTATATTGGCTTTTCTGTCAGCCTGTGAGCCGCAACGTATGGAACAAGGTAAAATGGGGCCTGCTCCTTCCAATATAAAACTTACCATGACAGCGACCGACGAGCATAATCCTGTCTTTACAGTGAAGGCTGAAAATGGATATATTTACCATTGGGATATGGGCAACGGACAGGTAATTGCGCCTGGTTCGAGTACGGTTACATCCTATTATCCTTTGGCCGGTACGTACAAAGTTGATGTCACTGTTTACGGAGAGGGTGCGCAAGAAATATCTACAGACACCACCTTTCATGTGGCAACCACGGACCTTGCCGTTGCTTCGCGCCCTGTTTGGAAGGAGTTAACGGGTAATGGTACAGGCCGAACATGGGTATATAACACCAATCCTGCAACAGGAACGCCCGATTATTGTTATCAGACTACGGGCGATTTGGTGAACTATCCCAACAATTGGAAGCCTTCTGCAAGCTGGGGACAGTGTGTCCGTATTACGCCAGATATAAACGGTGAAAATGACATTCGACCTTGTAGGAGGCGTAAATTACACTTACCATCACGTGGCAGGTGATCCCGGTTTGCGTGGAACGTTCATCCTTGACACTGAGAATATGACGATAACAATTAAAGATCCGTTCATTCTTGACCATAATGTGAGCTGTACGGAAGCGGCTGCAGCGGCAACGGGGGTGTATAGAATTATGAAGCTTACAGACGATGAGCTTGTGCTTTGGCAGTTGCAAAACGAACCCACATCAGCACCAGGCTCCGGCGTTGGCTGGGGATGGAGCTTTAAAACGTAAGCCATAAGACGGCATAAGTGTTTTTAAAAAGTGCAATATGATGTAAAAAGACGGCAGGAGCAGAAAGCGTAAAGAAGGCAGATTATGCCTCATTCAGCTTTCTTCTTCCCGTCGCCATCCTTCTTGCTGAATCTTTTTATTCAATTAACAAACGAGAAGTTATGAAAAAGTTTTTTTCTATTTACAGCACTCCTTTTATCGCTGTTTAGTGTGGTTGTAGCAGTGATAATTCAGAGCCAATTACTAATGAAGCCGATTATATTAAAGTTGATTCGCGTAAAGCACTAACTGGTACTTTCGTAGAATTCTTTGATAAAGATGATTGGGCACCCTATCAATGGAACAGCCTGTTCGAAGGAATGAAGAAGATAGGCTTCAATACAGTAATCGTACAATTCGCTGCTTTTAACGATAAAGTATGGTATGATGCCAATAATACTTTTACGCCGAATAAGGGAAAATATGCCCTTGCGCGCCTGCTTGCTGCAGCCGAACTGAAGCACATGGACGTGTATATTGGTCTCTATTTCGATAATAGTTATTGGCAAAAATCAAACCAATGCCGATTGGTTAAAGATGCATGCTGACCGCTGTATCACCGTTGCACAACAGGTTAATGAGCTGTTTGGTAACAGCAAGGCATTTAAAGGCTGGTATATTCCGCACGAGCCCGAACCTAATGCTTATAATACTGATGAGAAGGTTGCATTGTTCCGCGACTTGTTTGTCAATAAAATATCAGACAAATTACATCAAATTAATAATAAACCTGTGTCGATAGCTGCTTTCTGGAATAGCAATTTAACGTCAGCTCAGCAGCTGCAACACTTTATGGCTGAACTGTCAAAGGCGAATCTGCAGGTCGTTATGTTGCAGGATGGTGTGGGTGTTGGTCATGTAAAGATGACTCAACTGGCCGATTATTACAAAAGCAGCGGCCAGGGGACTCTATACAGAAAAATACAGCTTATCGGGGCGAATTCTGGACCGATCTTGAGACGTTTACCATTTCAGATTCGCCGGCATCGTTTGAGCGAATCAGGCAACAGCTACAACTGAATTGGCTGTTAACAAGGTGAGCAAGGCTGTTTCGTTTCAGTATTACAAAAAATATGTGCCCCACAGGCCCCTATGGGAAGGAAGCCAAAAAGTTGAGACAGGCATATTTTAACTATGTAAAAGGTCTTCAATAGCATTGTTTTCTATTCTAAGGCAGAAAGGTCCTTACCATTAATAGGACGGCAGCCCGTCACCTGAATGATTTTCGGAGACGGGCTGTTATGATGTCTTGATGTGTCGTGTACCTGATTTATTCATGATGTGCACACTGTTTTTCGCAGATAGAAAAAGCCTGCAGAGGCATGCACCTGATATAAGAAACACAGGCTTATTCTTCCTTCTTCTCCTCGGGACGGAGTATTAATCGCAGGTTCTGTTTGTAGTTAATGTATCCCCATACCCAGTTTAGGGAACACGTTAAGTTTGTTTTTTTATTCCGAGGATTGAACGCAGGTGAATTACCAGCCACAGTATCCAGGCCAGGAAACCACCGAATTTAAAAGCCGCTGATTTCGGCCACCGCACGTTTGCGTCCTATCGTAGCCATGGTGCCTAAATTGTTATAAGTGAAGGGAATCATATCTTTTCCGGCATCACAATGCTGTATGTTTTCGCGCAACGTTTACGGCCTGCTGTATGGCTACCTGTGCCACCTGCGGATGACCGTAAGGCCAGTCTCTGTCGTCCTCTATGATGCTCTGGTCACCAATGCAGAACACATTTTTCATGCCCTTTACGCGGTTCATGCGGTCGCATATCAGCCTGTTGTTATGGCCAACGGCCTCTTGTGGTACGCCCGTTATCATGTTAGCCTTAATACCGCTCACCCAAATTACCGTGGCCGCACGTATTTTTCGCCGTTCTTAACGCTGATAACCCCATTGCTGTAATCGGTAACAATCCAGTTGTTACGCACATGAACATTCATCTTGCGAAGGTCGGCCTCGGCTTTTTGCCGACAGTTCCGGGTCCATAGCCCTGCAATAAACGGTCGCTGGCATTGAGCAGATAGATGTGCAATCGTTCCAGAAGATCGTGATAATCGCGCGGCAGAACATACTTCTTCATGTCGGCAAGTGCTCCCGCTATCTCCACTCCTGACGGACCTCCGCCAACGATAACGAAGTTCATCAACGCCTGCAACTTCTCGGGATTGTCCTCTGTTTCGGCTTTCTCGAGCGTGCTCAGTATGGTGTTTCGCAGCGCCATGGCTTCGGTAACGGTCTTCATAGGCAGCGTGTTTTTCCTCGATATTCCTGTTGCCAAAGAAGTTAGTAGTGGCGCCGGCAGCCAGTATAAGATAATCGTATTGAATGCTGCCTACCGTGGTTTCAATGGTTTTTGTTTCCTCGTCAATGGCTTTTTACCTCGGCCATGCGGTAGAAAAAAAGTTTTTCCATCCCTGAAATATCCGCCTGAAAGGGAAGGCTATATTGCTCGGCTCAAGCCCCGCCGAAGCTACCTGGTATATCAGCGGGGGAAAACTGGTTATAGTTGTTTTTGTCAATCAATACTACCTGATAATCAGTATGTCGCAGACTTGTTGCCAGCTTTAAACCGCCTATTCCTCCGCCTGCAATTACTATTCGCGTCTGTCCGTTCTTTTTAATGTTTGCCTTCATCTGTCAGTCTCCTTTCCTTATTGTCATGCCTTTTTGTTATTTTTTTACAAAGTTACACTTTTAAAAACGGTTCTGCAAAATACAGGCCGTCATATCGGTTCCGATATTTTTATTTTGTATTTGGTCGTTCTTTGTTTGTGTTTTTAAGGTAACGACCATGCAGGCATATCGTTTTTTTAGTTATCTTTGCATGTATATATGATTAAAACCGACTTTTAATACACGCATTTACTATGTTTGGAATGAGCACAACCGAGCTGATTATCATTGTTCTTATTGTTCTTTTGCTTTTTCGGAGGCAAAAAAAGATTCCTGAATTGATGAAAGGTCTTGGGCAAGGCGTCAGAAGTTTTAAAGAGGGTATGAACGAGGTAAAACAGAACTTAGACACTGACGTTACTGATAAAACGACAAAGCCTGACAGCGCTTCGCAGACCGCAAAACCCTGAAGAAACACAAGAAAAACAACGATACGCAGGAAGCCTGACGGCGTAGCGTTTTCTGAAAATACCAAGTTTATCCACCTTCTGATGAACGACGATAACCTAACGTTCTGGGAGCATGTTGACGTGTTGCGCGGCTGTTTGGTGCGCATTATCGTTGTAACGGTGGTGTGCGGGCTGGCTGCTTTCAACTTTAAGGAGACGCTTTTTCAGCATTGTTCTCGCCCCCAGCCGGTATAGTTTTGTCAGTTACAGGCTGCTGCATGCGTCGCCGTTCCATATCAATCTGGTCAATATAGGGCTTACCGAACAGTTTATGATTCACGTCAAAACAGCCTTTTCGTTCGGCTTTTCTCGTTGCCTCGCCCCTATGTTCTGTATGCTCTTTACCGCTTCATAGCACCTGCCTTGTACCGCAGAGAGGCATTACGCCGTGCGTGTAGTGCTGGGAGGCTACGTTATGTTTGTGTTGGGGCTGCTGGTTAACTATTTTATTATTTTCCCGTTAACCGTTCGCTTTCTCGGCACTTACCAGGTAAGCTCCAGCGTTCACAACATGCTCTCGCTGCAATCGTATATTGATACGTTGCTGATGATGAGCCTGATGTTCGGCATTCTTTTTCGGAAATTCCGGTTATAAGCTGGCTGCTGGCTCTTCGGACTGCTGAAAAGCCGAGTGGATGCAGCGCTATTGGCGACAGGCTTTAGTGGCCATTGTTATCGTGGCAGCTGTTATAACGCCTACCGGCGATGCCTTTACGCTTGCTATTGTATCGCTGCCCTATATGGCTGTTATACGAGGCAAGCATACTGATTGTGAGGGCTGCCAACCGCTGATACTGTTATTTTTACCTGAAAACAGGCTTTTTCTCCGTATTCAGAAATATCGTAGAGAAACGACCCAACCTTTATAGTTTTGTGTTCAAAATGTAATTTAGGGTTTAATACAGGGGCTTGTTTCGCACTAATATGCTCTTGTTTCCGGGACATAAAAATAACTATAACAGTGTGGCTTTTGTTCCCAACTATTATAGTTTATATTATATATTTCAGGGCATGTCATGCCCTTTTTGTCTGCGCCTGACGTCGCAGGCATACCGTCTTTACCGTGTTATGCCTAAAACGGTGAATCGTCATCGGTTCCGTCATCAATTATAGGGTGGAAGCTTGTGTCCTCTGAAAAGCCTTCGTGCGAGCTGCCATGAACAGTATTTACGGCAAGCGCCCCCTCCATTTCCATACGTGAAACCTGTATAAACGGGCTTTTGGTATTGTTTTTCTTTGTCATCCTTAATACTCCTTAATTTCATTTTGTTTTGCAGAGAGGGCAAAAACCAACCTTCAAAAGTGCCTGAAATGCTACTTCGAATGTACGGTATTCTTTGTTATCCTTAATGATATTTGTCGGGGTTGTCAACTCCCTCCTCTTGTTTACTCAGATAGATTCTACTCTCTAACTGGGTGCAAAAATTACATCTTTTGTGTAAAATAATAAATATGTTTTGTTGGAATAATTGCAAAAAGTGCAAATATTAACATTAATTATTTGACATATTGATATAGGATAATTCTCAGAAGAAAAGTATGCAGCGTGCTTTTCTGTTGAGTATACCGAAACAATGTATATTGTTTGCTCATTAAATGTCAGCACCATAACGTGTTAATTGGCGATGTTATCTTACAAAATGTAAGGCGATGGGTATTATAACGGGGAGGCACAGGCAGGCTCATCGCCAGGGCATGGCTCAACAGTCAGGATGCCGTTCTGCACCCGAAAGTGAATGTCAAAAGCCCTCAAAGGGCATGCCGTACACCTTTTTGTTATCGGCATGATAGTGGGGACGCGGGTCTAATTCGAGCACTTTGCGCAGTGCTGTCATCTTGGTCTTACCGAGAAGCCGCTGCCAGTCGTCGGGAATTATTACGCGAAGGTGTTGCGTAGGGTGGCTGTCGACGAAGCCTCGAACGGGTCTCGGGGTGGCAGTCGGCATAGCCAATGTAGGGCTTTATGTCGTAAATGGGTGTACCGTTCATCAGGTCGGCTCCTGTCACAACGATGGCAGGGTCCCTGCGTTCCTTCCCATATCACCTCCTTTAACCGCACTGACGACAGCCCCATCGCATTGGGACGGAACGGCGACCGCGTAGCAAACACGCCTACACGCTGGTTGCCTCCCAGCACGGGAGGCCTTACAACAGGGCTGGATGCCGCATGCTTGTTGCCCGAAAAGCCCCATATCAGCCACAGAAAATCGAAGCCGTCGATGCCTCTCAACGCATCAGCGTTGCGATATTCAGGCTCAAAAACAATAGTCCCTTCAAGCTCTTCTACCAGTCCGCTTTGCTTAGGGATTCCGAATTTTGAATTGAAAGGTGAACGAAAATGGGCTATGGGTTCTATCAGCATGAAAATAATGATATGACCGAAACGATGATAATCACGATAACTGTGGCCGTATAAACCGTCGGTGGAAGCCATGTAAGCCTGCGGTCGGCATCGTGGGGCAGGGTGCGCAGTTGTGCCATCGCGTCGGGTTTCCAGCGGCATAGCACCGAGTAAACGGCGTAGGATACCATCAGTCCTATCGTTGTGCCTGCAAAAATATCACCAAAATAATGCACTCCAAGGTACATTCGTGAATAGATTGTAAGCAGTGCCCACACGGCAAGAGTCAATGAAATGGCTCTTCTTCTTAAACAAAACATCAGGAAAAACGCCACACCCCAGCAGTTTTGAAGCATGTGCAGAGGGAAAGCCATAAGGGCCGCCGCGATAGCCTTTAACCACATGGACAAACTGAGATAAGGGATTTTCCAGATTGGTTGGGCGCATACGGGCTATCCACGGGCGTATAAACGTTGAGGTTAACTGGTCGTTAACGACCACAATAGCAATGCAGGCTACTATGCACAGCAAAGCTGTTTTATAATAATAGCCTCGAAAAAAAGCAGTATGATTAGGCTCAGATATAACGGAATCCATACCATGCGCCCACTGTAATCGTACATGAAATAGTCGCAGAAAGGAGCATGCAAACCGTTAAGTTCCAGCAGAATGTGATTGTCCCACCGGGTAAGCGTTTGTATGATACTCATGAAAAGACAAGCCATTTTTCGTTTTGTTTTAAAAAGCCGTGCTGTTGTTATGGGGTTACCGTCGTGCAATATCGTCAAACAAAACCCTGCACTGAAGCCTTGCCGTTTTTGATGTTCTTGCCTTTCTTGCGGCCTGTGTTGACGCGCACACGCTGAAGCTTATTGTCGTAGATAACGGTGTTGTCGTCGTCGATTAAGCCGAATCCGTCATTCATCATAAAGTATGCAGCATGGTGGAAAGCGTCGCTGAAGAGGTCCTTGCTGAACGTCATGTCGCTATGGTTAATGCCCAATTGTCCCAGAACGGTTGCGGCAATGTCCTGCTGCGAGCCGTAAACGGGCACCACTTCAGGGCGTTTTTATCATGCCGCCTGTCCAGATAAGGGGCACTGAAAGCGCCATGTCTTAAAGCTGTCAGCATTGCGGGGCCACGCGCCAAGGTGGTCGGGGACGATGATTACAAGCGATTGGTTCCAGCGTCCGGAGGCTTTCAGGTAACTGATAAAACCGCCAAGACTGGCATCGGCGTACGCAAAGGCGTTGAGAATAGGGTTTGAAAGCCGGTGATAGGGGACGTCAAAGGGTTCGTGTGAGCTTGATGTCTGTATCACGGTAAAGGCCGGACGCCTCGTATTGATGTCGAGATGACCCGCCTTTTGCCTGCACAGTAAGGTCATTTTTAGCCTTTGCAAACAGCAGATGATCGGGCACACCCCACTTGCTTAAGCGTTCAGAGATGGGGAAATCAGCGTCTTCTGTAATATGCTCAAAGCCCTGATTGATGAGGAACGACCGCATATTCGTGAAGTCTGCATCGCCTCCATAGTAATAGTTAAGGTCGTAACCGGCCTGCTTTAAGTGGGCAGCAAGCGATGGCATTGTGGCGGTTTTGCGCGGAAATTTCATCAGGCTGACGGTGGCAGGAGCAGGGTATCCCATGAGAACAGAGAGCAAACCGCGGTCGGTTCTGAAGCTATTCGCGTAGAAACGTGAGAAGTATAGGCCCTGCCGTTTCAGGCTGTTGAGGTGGGGGAGTAACACCTTTTATATGCGTCAGAGTGTCGGAAAAACTCTCAATATAATCAGATAGATGTCGGGATGAGGCAGCGAATCGGTTCGCAGAACGCTTACGGGACGCGTGTTTAAGGGCGCATTGCCGCGTATAAACCGCTTGTATGTGGCATGCGCTACGCCGTCATCCATGAACCTGTACTGATGGGCAAAGTCTTCCTGATGGGCCATATTCTCCATAAACGACAACACAGGGGTTGACGGCAGCATGGTTTAATGTTTGGTTCTCGAGAAGTAAGCCTTGCCCGTATTCATCGCCGACACGGTTACTCCGCCGCGTATGGGCAGGAACAGAGCAGCCGTAGCAGCACCATTGCCAGCCATTCGGCCTTGCGGGGACGGGCAGTAAACAGCTCGTTACCGAAATAACGGTACAGCTTTTTAAACGCCATGAACGCACCAGCTGCCACCAATGCCACTGCTCCTGCGCCCAAAAGCCCCTGCCACCACACAATGCTCGCCATGGCATCGGCCGGTGAAGACATGATAAAAAAAGACGGGGTAGCATCCAACGGAAACCTCCAGTAGCTGTAAAGAGCCAGGTTTGCCACGAAGGCAACGGCCATAACAGCCGATGCAACGGCCGTCCACATGAGCAAAAATATATCGAAATATGCGCGCCGATTTGTCGTTATGCAGGCAAGATAGCGGCACAGAGCTTGCAGTAAGAGCCAGTGCCGGCACCGCAGTAAAGTAACCGGCTACCGACAAATCAAGTGGCAAGCCGTGTAAAAATAACAGGTAAACACTCGGTTAAACCACCGGCATACATCAGCAAAAACACCGGTTTCTGCAATACAAAAAAGCACTATCCATAACCCGAAAGTTGCGAAAAGTGCTGCTATTCGTTTCTTCATCTTTCTTTGTTGGGCCAGTAACTTATCCGGCCTCCTTGCGTAAGCTCGAACCAGGGCTCCTCATCTCGCAGCGAAATATTGTCGTATTCGAAGGAACTACCACCGTATCGTTGCCGTCAGGAAGCACCAATCCCATCTTCCCTGCCTTTTCAGCTATGACCGGTAACATCAGCATGTCATCGACAAAACAGTATGGAGTGCGGATAAAATCGTAAGAAGGTGACAGAATTTCACGCCCTTTGTAATCGCTTAAACCATATTTTCCGTTTTTCTCAACAACGCTATGGAAGCGCAGATACTTCCCTTTTCATGCGCTCAACATAGAAGTTCATGGTTTCCTCATCGCCTCACCATGTCAATGAAGTAGCCGTACGAGTCGCAGTAATTAGCCATGGCACGCGCCGCAAGCATGCGCCAGTCCATCTCGGCTACCGCTTTTCTGTTACGGTCGATGTATCGTGCAACGGCCTCTTCCTGGTCGGTAACCGACAGCTGCGCCAGGCTTTCCTCAAACTTTTTCATGAGTAACATTGAGCCGTGTGCCTTAATATAGCGGTGTATCTGCCGCTTCATCTCGTTGCAAAAAACTTATCAATCTCTCGTAGTTCTATCTCATCTCTGAATATTCCTTCCATGGCCGTATCTCCTTTTTATTGTAGCCTTGCAGGCTTTGTTTGATAAAATGTGGTGTATTGCAAATGTAAGAACAATATTTTACGCAACCAAATTTTTCAGCTTAAATCGGCAACGGTGATTCCTGCGCCGCCAAATTGTACGTTTTTCATCGCGATAATTCATCACTCCCGGCTCTGAATCGAGATACTGTCTAATCAGCTGGCGCAATATTCCGTTGCCTTTTCCATGCAATATTCTGACGCGCTGTGCACCCATCAGTATGGCATCGTCGATAAAACGCTGCACTGCAACGAGAGCCTCATCGCCGCGAAGTCCACGGATGTCAAGGTCCTGGTGGAAGCTTTTACGATGGCTGTCGATGGTATTTTTGTGTCATATTCGACATCTTATAGCTTTGCAAGCCTTCCTTAATTTCATCCATTCGTGTTTTTGGGCGCGTCGTTTTCGGTTTGCTGTTCCGGCTTTATAGTGGCACTTTCGAGGCGCGACAGGGGCAGCTTTGTGCGCATGCCGCCCATCACCAGCGTAGCCGTTTTGCCCGAAATATCCTCTATCGTACCTATGGTTTTCATGCCTTTTATGCGAACCTGTGCGCCAACGGCAATGGGTTCACGGGCTTTTTCGGCCGCCTTTATTGCAGCCTCGCGCAGAGATGTTGCCGCACGCTGCTCGCGTTCGCTCTTGTTTTTTTAAGATGTTCTTCATGGCGTTTGCGGCGTGCTTTAATTTGTTCGACCTTCTTTTGAAAGTCGTCTTCACTCATCGTACCGGCACCCTTCCTGCCCTTTGCGGCTTGTTTCCAGCTGTCGTTCTCCACTTCTTGTCTGAAGGTATCAAGCTCAGCCCTTATCAATCGTGTCGATTCCTTTTCGGCCTGCTGCTCACGAATTTCGCGGATAGCGTTCTCAATGCGCCGGTTACTTTCCCTTATCAGCTCCTCAGCAGCCTGGCGTGCCTTGTCAAGAATGGCCTTACGTTCTTTCTCTACGTCCGTAACCTCCGTTTCATACTGTTCTATACGGCGTTGTAATTCTTTCTCCTTCAGTGTATGTTCTGCCGTTTCTGTTCCCAGTAACGCTTGTCGCGAACGATGTCCTGAAGGTATTTGTCGCTCTGAATATAGTCGGACCCTACAATGTTTTCGGCCTCATGTATCACCTCTTCAGGCAGTCCCGTCTTGCGTGCTATCTCAATTGCAAACGAGCTTCCGGGCCTTCCTATGGCCAATTGAAACAGCGGGCGCATCTCATGACGGTCATAAAAGCATCGCGCCGTTGACGATACCGTCGTGCGAATCGGCAAAATGCTTCAGGTTTTGATAGTGTGTTGTAATCACCGCCCAGGCACCACGGCGGCAGAATTGCCCCAGTACGCTTTCGGCAATAGCACCTCCAATCTGCGGCTCGGTGCCTGTTCCGAACTCGTCTATTAATATTAAGGTATGGGGCGAAGCCTGCCGAATCATGTTCTTCATGTTGAGCAGGTGCGACGAATAGGTCGAAAGGTCGTTCTCCATACTCTGTTCATCGCCTATGTCAATCATTATATCGTTGAACACTCCGCACGTAGAGCGCGCATCAACAGGTATGCTAAGGCCCGTCTGCAGCATGTATTGCAGCAGCCCCGTGGTCTTTAAACATACCGACTTTCCGCCGGCGTTGGGCCCTGAAATAATCAGAATGTGCTTCTCTGGCGTCAGCATTATATCGAGCGGCCTTACCTTTTCGCCCTTCTTCTCCAGCGTACGGGCCAGCAGCAGGGTGCACTGCACGAATCCAGTCGATGTAGGGATGGTCCTGCACCTGTGGCTCAAAGGCCTGCATCTGTCGGGCCAATTGTGCCTTGGCCTGCACCAAATCGACCTGCGCCAGAAACTGATAGCTGTCGAGCATTTCGCGTACATGCGGACGTATTCTTTCGGCCATCTTCGTCAGTATGCGTATCATTTCGTGGCGTTCGTCGCTTTCAAGCTCCTGATTTTGTTGTTGGCCTCCACCACTTCGGTCGGTTCGATGAACACCGTGCGGCCCGATGCACTTTCGTCGTGCACAATACCGTGTATCTTTCGTTTCAGCGCGGGCGCAACAGGAATCACCAAACGGCCGTCGCGCATGGTGGGGGCGACGTCCTTTTCAACAATGCCCTCGGCCTGTGCCGAACGCAAAATGCCGCCGAGTATGCGCGAAATGGGAGCCCTCTACGCGCGATAACTCGCGGCGAATCTGTGCCAGTTCGGGCGACGCCGTGTCGCGCATGTGCCCGAATTTATCAATAATCTGTTCAATTTGCTGCACCAAAACGGGAACGTGGCAATGCCGTCGGCCAGGTCGTGCAGCGCAGGCCAGGTCCATCGCTTTAGCGAAAAAGGGCATCGTTATCGGTGTTGTCGGCCCTGTGCCGGCACACTGTTGTCGCCGCCGTCGTAGCGCGAAGCCGTATCGTCGTCAACGGGCTCGCCGCGATAAAAACTTAACCAGCTGGTCGATAGTCTGCAACGAACGCTTCAAATCGAAAAGCTCGGCCTCCTCCATCCATGTACCCTCTAAGCGAACACGCTTTAAACTGTCTCTCACATCGTAGAAACCAACGAGCGGCAGTGCATCTTCTTCCTCGCCGATGCGCCTCATTTCGCGAATCTCCTCCATCCATCGGTTTTACCTGATTGGCATCGGAAGAGAACGTCAGTTCGTCGACCAGACTCTTGCCCAGCGTTGACAGGGCACTGCGCTTTCAGCAATGTGCGTATCTCGTCAAAGCCTGTTTTGGCTTCAAAATTCGTAGGGATATATCATATCACGGGCAAAGTTACGATATATTTTTGAGTTATTTTCAATTGAACCTGAAATGCACAACGGCACGACAATATATTTTTCGGTGTGAGGGAAAAAGGGCACAGTGCTGCCCCCGTTGTTTCGTGATGTACCTGCTTTCAGGGGCTTATGGTGCGCACGATACGTTGCTATGCTGGTTGCATGGCGGCCGTCGACAGCGCTGCTGGCGACCGTCGAACAACGCGTATGACGATAGCCGTACGCGCTGCTGACGGCCGCCGTACGATAACTTCCATGGCGTAAAGGCCAGAGAAATACGTTGTCAACAATTTCCCGTTAAATCATATTCACGAATCCATTATAATGTTTATCTTTGCCGTGAAGAACGGTAAACCACCGGCATGGGTAAGCAGCAGGGTTGCACGGCCGGCCTGCTGGCGACAGAAGAAATCCTGTCAGGCGTGCCCTGTCAGGCAAAAAGGCCTGTTGACGGCACTCATCTTGCCCGTAAAAACAAGTGTGCCGAAGTACAGTTACAGCGTATGGGTGAGAAACATGGTTACCCTCGCGAACAGGAACGGCATCGGCAGGGTATCAGATTCATTTTGACAGAGCATGACAATGATGCTTGCATGTACAGACAATATAATAAGGTAAACATGGAATTACAGAAAAATTTTTCTTCGCAATAACGATTTGGGATTATTGCTTTTGCGTTTGACAGTAGGTGGATTAATGTTGTTTCACTGGCATAGCCAAGGCCATGGGCGGATATGTTTTTGTGGCTGCAATGCTGGCCGAAAGAGGCTTTCCGTCGGGTCTTGTGTGGCTTTTCGGTGGCCGCAGAGTTGCTGTGTTCGCTGATGATTGTTTTGGGCTTGTATACCCGTGCTGCCGCCGTGGTGATGGCCGGCAATATGGTTGTAGCCGTCTTTATGGCGCATGCGGGTCTGCTGTTCAGCATAAACGAGGCTACAGGCGGATGGGCCGTAGAGCTGCCCATGCTGTATTTGCTGGGTTCGGCAGTGCTTGTGCTGACGGGCGGAGGCAAATATGCCGTTACACGCAGGGGCATATTGAGCTGACAGGGGTAGCGGCATGGGACCTGCTGTATTATATATATTAAGGTGCAGACTGGTGCTTTTCAGCCTGGTGCAGTCCGGCCTCGTAGCTTGCTTCGCAGAGAATGTAAGTTGCAACCCGGTGCTTTTCAGCCTGATGCAGCCCGGTATGTATGCAGCGTAACCCCTGTACAGGCAGGATATATTATAGAAAAGGCGGCTTGTCAAGAGCCGCCTTTTTTGTTGTTTATGGCAATTGGAGGGGGCGTGAAGCAGATATTTTATGGCATTTCGCGCAAATAAGAAAACATAAATGACGTAATGGAAATAATATAGGGATAATGGAAAAATTGCAAAACTGAAAAATAATTAACAATCCCTATAAATATGTATACCTTTGCACATAATTTAAACAGAGATCCGGGACAAGGACTTTGATATGAAGAGAGAGAGAGTTCTGAATTTAAAGACGTCAGAGTTATCACCCTGCGTTAGCATAATCAGAACATAATAATTGTTACTTTGCGACCTGTAAAGAGAGAGCAGGGTCGTTCTTGCTGGGGCGTCAGGCATTGCATCAGCAACAGGTTTGGGGTAAACGACCCAATAATTGTAAAAACATAAGAGTTGTAAAAATTTTATTTAATATAAGAGTTGTAAATGTATTAATCAAGTTAGAGTTGTTAAAAACTATGAGAAAAAGTAAAGTCATTATTTTTTACTTTGCTCGCGTTGTTGTATCGTAACATGCTAATGCCCTTATTGTAAACGACAAGTTTACGGTAGATGGCATTACGTATCAGGTTACCAAGATGGAACCTGGCGGGCACGATGGTATTCAAAGAGAGTACAATGTACAGTTTTGTACTACCTCGAAGAGTGGAGTTGTAACCATACCGAGCACGGTTTGGGACCCGAATCATCAGTACGAATTTACGGTAACGGCAATCATGAACAATAGTACGGCACCTGCTGCTACGTCTATTGTAATGCCCAATACCATTAAAATTATAGAAGCTAATGTTTTTAAAGGGTAACAATATCAGCACAATAGAGGTTCCAGCTTCGGTTACAACGATCAATGACGGTGCCTTTTTCAAAGATGGCTGCATTGCAGTCTATCACGGTGAATGCGTCTAATCCAACGTTCAGTTCTGAAGGTGGCGTGCTGTTTGAAAACAAGAATGGCAACAAATGGATTATTGGATACCCCGTAGCTAAGCCCGAAACCGAGTATACTATACCCTGAAGGAGTATATGGCGTTCGCGCCAGTACGTTCCTGTCTGCAGGCAATCTTACAAAGATAACTCTGCCGGCATCGTTGAAGGAATCTCCCTCAACGGCTGAGTTCTCAGGCTATACAAGTGCAACGTCTCTGAGGGAAATTGCAGTGGCTCCGGGCAATACAGCATTTAAATCAGAGGATGGCGTGTTGCTGTCGGCAGACGGAAAAACACTGATTGCCTATCCTAACGCCAAGCAAGGACAGCCATCTTCCAAGCCCAGTTACCAGGGAACCACAACACAGCCCGCTGCAAGTGTATACCGTATGCCTAATGGAGTAGAAACCGTAGCACAGGCAGCCTTTGCACAAGTAAGCGGCTTGACGGCTATTGAACTGAACGATGTGAAGAAGTTGGAGAAAGGAGCCTTCGATAAAGCTACCAAACTGAGGAACGTTTTACTGGGTACTTCGGTTACTGATATTCAGGAAGGGGCCTTCGGTGGCAACAACGACCTTACGGCTTTTGATGTAGAATCGGGCAACCCTAACTACATGGTTGATGCAGGAGGAGTGTTATATAACAAGGCCGGTACAGACCTGGTGTTGTTCCCTTCAGGCAAAGAGGGCGAATATACTACCCTGCCAACTACAAAGACTATTAAGCGGAGAGTTTCTATTATGCTGCAAAGGTGACTAAAGTAAACTTTAACAGCAACCTTGAAGAGATTGAAGGAGATGCCTTCCAGCAAACAACGTCATTGAGGGAACTGGCTTTTGAAGCTCCCTCAAAACTGAAAAAAATTGGTACATTTGCCTTTACGGGTTCTAAAATTGAAACGTTAAATCTTCCTGCTTCTGTTGAAACTGTTGACTGGAGTGCCTTTAGTAGTTCAGGCTTAAAGAAAAGTAACGGTAGCCGATGGTTCTCAATTGAAGACTATTGGAAAGGGTGCTTTCACGGGCTGTAAGAACTTAGAGGAGTTTACTTTTAACGGTACTACTACGCTCGAAACAATTAAAGCTGATGCCTTTAACGGCGACAGCAAGCTGAAAAGCTTTACTGTTCCTGATAAGGTTACAACGCTGGGGAGAGGTGCTTTTAACGGTACTTCGGCTATGGAAACGGTTACATTTAAGGAGCCTGCAAGCATTACTACTATTGGAGAAGGTGCTTTTCAGGGGTGCGAGTGCTTTGAAAAAGAATAGAGCTTCCTGAAACTGTTACCGAGATTAAAAAGGATGCTTTCAATACATGTACAAGCCTGCAGGAAATTGTTATCCCCAAAAATGTGAACTATATTGACCCTACGGGCTTCCAGGAATGCGCAAGTTTGGAGAAGTTTACCGTTGATAAGGATAATGCAACCTATTCAAGTGTTGACGGCTTCCTGCTGAGTAAGGACAAGAAAACCCTCAGGGCTTTCCCGCCGGCAAAGGCTAACACCTATTATACTATGCTGCCTCCTACCATAGAAACCATCGGTGCACAGGCCTTTTACTTTGTTCAGAACCTCGAGAATATAACCATTCCCGAGAAGGTTAACAAAATTGAGGCATTTGCTTTCGACCGTGTAGCCAAGCTCAATACAATTGCATTCCTGAGCAAAACGCCTGTAACGAACATTGATCCTTCGGCGTTTAACCCGGCAAATGTTGATAAATCGAAGATACATATTAGTATCAGAAAGGATGCCGAAACAGCCTATTCGAGTAACCCTTTATGGAGTCAATTCCCCTTGCATCAGACGTCGTTCATGGCCGAAACCAATGGAACGGGGAATGGTTATACCGAGTATTTCCCACTGTCTTCCAAAGCTGTGATGATCGTTGACACCAAAGCTGATGTGTATACTTATGTTGTAAGACCTACCGTTACCAACCCGACAGATGGCAAATCATATCAGGTTCGTTTGTGGGCAGACTATGCAATGGACAAGAATAACACCAATATTAAGGAGGTGGTATTCTGTAATACGCTCGACTATATGGGTATTGATGCCTTTAAAAAGCACGATGGCTCAACTACGGTAGAAAGTGTTTTCTTTGAGTGCTGTACCTACGCGCGATATGAGTTCAATAAAGTGGGAGCTTGCTGATAATATTCACGAGTTCAGCGCATCGCAGAAAATTTACGTTAAGCCTTCGGCTGTCGCAGCATATAAGGCTCAATGGGTAAAAGTATACATCGCAAATTGACTATAAAATTAAGGGTGTTAAGATACAAAAACAGTATGGAACCTTTGCCCGTGAGTTTGATTCTGACCTCGTATTTACTATCGTGAGAATGGAAATGGTGATGTTGCTGCCTACGTTGCACAAAATATCTTCACCAAAACCCGCTCAAAAATGGAACTACTCCTGTATACAGATTCAAGGTGAACAGCATCGATTTGAATGGTGGAGCATCGGGCGATTACAGCTATGTTCCAGCATACACGGGTGTACTTATTCAAAGCAGAAACTCGTTTGAACTACCTAACGACTTCTACTATGCAATAGGCGAGAAGGACAATGCCCCATATACAATTACGGGCAATATTATGACAGGGGTGACCGAAAAGGGCAACAAATATCCAGTCAACATACGCTGCAGGCAACATGGATCCTCTGTACACCATGTCGGCTAGCAAAGGCTACTTCATGCTTGTACCCGCTTATGACCCTCTGCCCAGCCGGTGAGTAGCTTCCAACAAGCAGTTCACAATGCCGGTGCATAAAGCCTATGCTCGTCCTAAGAATATGGTTGGCGCCACACCATCCAAGGTAATGATTTTCGATGGTAATGAGGATGGAGTTGATGCTGATGCAGCAGGAACAGCTCTTGAAATTTCTAATATCGAGTTGAAAGAAGCTCGGCAATAACGTATACTATAATTTGCAAGGACAGCGTGTTGAGCACCCACAGCATGGTATCTATATTCATAATGGTAAGAAGGTTGTTTTGAAATAATACCTTCGCCTACTATAAATCTTCAATAAATCAACAGTTTTATCATTAATGAATAATGGTTATGGAAAAGAAATTATATATTAAACCCGATGTCATTTGCAACCATGTAACACTGGATTACCTCATGCTGGAGGCAAGTGTAGATATGACAATTACTCCCGGACAGGCGCAAAATTCAGCACATAGCGGTACAACGCCTGACCCAAGTCCAGATAGCAGACGACGACGACGTGGGTGCTAAGCCTGCGCTTCCATTCAATGGTTTGCATTACAATGTATGGGACGAATAAGCTAATGAAGGTTGTTTCATTATAATAGATTGATTGATGAGGGTAGGCACTTCAATGTAGGTGTCTGCCCTCATCTTCTGAAAAGCCCTGCAAAGTCTGGCTCGATATTGTTGTTTTTATTACCTGTCCGGGCATACTTTGCATAAAGAAGCTTATTTTAATAAGTATATTTATGAATAAGAATAGTGATTATGTTGAATATATTTTATAATTTTATTAACTTTTGCACAACGATATTATCGTGACAAGAGTGAAATAAGAAGAGAGTAATGTTTAGGGAATTTAAGGATATTGTTTCTTATATAAGAAACAATGAATCGGGTATTGCCGGTGATATTTATGTGGGTTCGCGGTTTCTTATTGCACGAAACTGTAACCCATTTTTAAGGCTGCTTTTTGAAAAAGAGAGGCCTGTTAAAGCCAATGTTGTCCGTCTGGCCATTGTTCGGCGTGGCTGGTGTGAGCCGGTTATTGGCCCAAAGAAATATCGTTGCACCGCAGGCGACATGTTATTTTTGAACTGGGGGCGTAGCGGTTGAGGCTGATAACTTTGGAGTTGACTCCAGTTTCGACTGTATCTTAATGACTGAAGCGTATCTGAAAACGATATTTGGAGGTCGTCCGCCCGAAAGATTCCTTTTCGCCTGACTTATGTTTTTCCATTCACACGACGGAGCAGGAACAGATCGTTGGAAGGCAGTTTATGGAAACTTTATACAATCTTGCCCATCTCGATTCGGTGAACGACAGTACCTATAGACATGCTTTTTGCATCTACCCTGCGCTTTGCAGATTCGTTGTATAGTTCGCGAACGGTGTTTAAGAGCGGTGGATGGTCGCGCAATAAACAAACTATTGAACGGTTTGTCCGCCTTGTAAATGATAATGCCAGAACCGAACACGAGCTTGATTTCTATGCGTCACAGCTGTGTATATCGGCCCATTATCTTGGCATGGTAGTAAAAGAAAGAAACTGGCCTGACGGCGAAAGAGTGGATTGATAAAACGCTTACGATGCTGCTTCAGCTGGAGCTTCGGTGTACCAATAAGTCGCAAAAGATGATAGCTGACGAGTTTGGCTTCATGTCGTTAAGCTCATTATGCAAGTTCTTTAAACGGCGTACGGGTATAACTACCACCGAATATCGTATGCTTCCTGAGGACGAATTAAAGTAGATTCGGTATTGTTTTTCCTAACCTTTTTGTGGAAAAATGTCTGCGATTATGCCTTAGACATATTGCTTCACCCTCTGTAACCTATTGGTTAACAGAGGGTGGAACGTATAAAAGGATGTATTTGCTAAATTTATTTTACGCCATTCATGGCTTTTTATCACCCAGTAATGTCGCCGTTGTTATGTGGCGTGCCATCGGTGTTCAGGATGTCGTGGAACCACTCTAACGGTTCGCTGCCGTCAGGATAAGGTTCATTCCATGCGTAGCGTGTGTTGGTTTTTACCCGTAACAAAGCCCAGTTGATGGCCATTACGTTGTGTTTTTCAACATCGGCATGGTGTTATAGAAATAACAATCTGACCTGCGGGCCATATATTCGGTACATATCAGCGGACGGTTCAGCATTAAAAAGATACCGTATTTGTGTTTCATGCTCCTCAGGTTTACGATAGTCGTGATAGGAGATAACGTCAGAATTACCCAGCTGGAAGGCGTTAAGCTCTTTGAATTTCAGGTCACTATTCCATACGCCTGCGGTGAGAGGCTGTGACGGATTCACGCTTCTTGCCCATTCAAAAGCCTTGCGAAGCAGGGCAGAGAGCTTGCAAAGTGGCTGCCATTGCCTGGTTCGTTGTATAAATCCCACATTAAAAACGCGCTTGTCGTTGCCGAAAGTCTTGACAATATCTTTTACATATCGCTCTAATTTCGGATACAATGTAGCAGTATCGGCACGCAAACTTACGCTCGGATCTTGCACCCATCCGCTGTTATGTACGCCTGTTTTTCGGTGCGGGTTGGTCGCCATAGTGCGACTCTGCGTTTCCAACAGTCGTCGAAAAATACAAAAGAACGGGCGGATGTTATGGCGCTGACAAATATCGAGGAATGTCGATATGTTCTTTTTAACTCCTTTGCACTGTGCTCATAAACGACGCTGCTCAGGGAATACGCGCATCGTTTTGAAACCTAATTGCTGTGCCCATCCCAGCTCCTGATCGATGCGTTTGGGGTCGAATGTTTTCGCGCTCCACATTTCAATTTGATTGATTGCTGTCGAAGGTATGTAATCACATCCCGACATCCATGGCATTTCTGCATACCATTTGTTGGCGCGTTCTTCGCTCCAGCGGCCGGGAAGGGTTTGTGCCTGCACAGTTGAGGCAATTAAAAACAGTAGGGACAGGCAGACAAACCTGATGTTTTTTTTACAGTTCATGATAAGAATTGTTTTGGTTTAATGAGATTTCGCCCACAAAGATGAGAGAATAATTTCTATTTCGTGACGATATTAACGCAAAAATATATATTTTGCGCGTCGAACCAAAATCATCAAAACTTTAAACAATGAAAAACAAAAGAAACCTTCTGCTTTCCGTATTTCTGGGTATAAATGCCCTTTCATGGGCACAGCCGGCACAACGAACGTTTCTGCCTCCCACCATGGGGTGGAGCTCATGGAACACATTTGCCCTTGACATTAGCGAGAAAATTATAGAGAATCAGGCCGATGCCATGGTTAATCAGGGACTGAAAGCTGCGGGATATGAGTATATAAATATTGACGATGGTTTCTGGAACGGTCGTGGAAAAGACGGTCAGCTTATCATCAATCGCGAACGATTCCCCAACGGTATGCGTGTCGTTGCCGACTATATTCACAAGCTTGGCTTGAAGGCCGGCATGTACTCGGATGCCGGCGACGATGTATGCGGAAGCCGTTCGAGCACTGTTGCGTATGGCATTGGCGTGGGACTGGCCGGATATGAGGAGCAGGACATTAAGACATATTTACAGGATTGGGACTACGACTTTATTAAAGTAGACTACTGTGGCGGCATGCGCATGGGCCTTGATGAGCGCGAACAGTATACCAAAATAAGCAATATTATCAAAGAAATAGAAAAAAAGACAGGCCGGCGACTGGTGTATAACATCTGCCGATGGGCGTATCCGGGCACGTGGGTAAGTGATATTGCCGACTCATGGCGCACTACAACCGACATCTATGACGGCTGGCCTTCGGTAAAGGGCATTGTTGAAGAGAACCTTTACCTTCAGGCTTATACAGGCGGAGGCCACTATAACGACATGGATATGCTCGAAATTGGCCGCTCAATGAACCCCCGATGAGGAGCGTACACACATGGCATACTGGTGCATTGCTTCTTCACCGCTGCTTATTGGATGTGATATGACCAAGCTCCGCCCGTCGTCATTGGAACTGCTTAAGAACAAAAGATCTCATTGCAATGAATCAGGATGTTCTGGGCATTGCGCGCCGGTAGTACAGCGTGAGGGGCGATGTTTGCGTGGTTGCAAAGGATATGGAACAGCTCCATGGGGCGAAAACGTGCCGTGGTTGTCGTGAATTTGAGCGATACTGTACAAACTATTCAGGGTTGACCTTGCGCGCCTCGAGCTGAGCAGTAAGGTACAGGTTCACGACTGCTTTACAGGGCGCAACCAGGTGGTTAAAGCCTGCCAAAAGGCATACACGGGTGTTTGATGTGACCATTCCGGCACACGGCTCACAGGCTTATTTCATGACGGGTAAACGTATTGCAAAGACTCGTTACGAGGCTGAAGAAGTCATGGATGCACAATTATCAGGAAATTAAGAATGCTCCAACGGCTAATTATGCCCAGAGCACAGAGGCAAGCGGAGGCGCTTACGTATATAATGTAGGGTGGAAATGCACGCAATTACATGGGTGGCGCAATGTGTGGGCCGACCATGACGGCAACTATATCCATGACTATCCGCTACGCTTCAAAGGACAAAAAGAAGCAGACATCTGCGTGAACGGCGTTATGATGAACAATGTAGCCATGCCAAAGGGAACGTCATGGGACAAAGACTTCCGCACTATTGACGTACCCGTTACGCTGAAAACGCGGTTATAATACCATCTCGATAGGGCAAGACTATGGTTTTGCGCCCAATATCGACTGTATGGACCTGCACGAATAATGCAACCATACATAGGTGACGCCCCGCATTTGGGGCGTCACTTTTAGTCGAAAAGATAAGTTTTTAGGATGAAAAAGAAGTATAACGTTGCAGTTGCAGGCACAGGGTTATAGTAGGCCTTAGCATTGCAACATTGCTTAGTCAGCACCAGCATGTAACGGCTGTTGATGGAGTTCCTGAGAAGATTGCGATGCTAAACGAGCGTCGTTCGCCCATTCAGGACGAGTATATTGAAAAGTATCTGAAGGAGAAGGAGCTGGACATCAGCTTCACTACCGACGCCGATGCTGCCTATCGCGGGGCCGATTATGTGGTCATTGCCACCCCTACGAACTACGATTCGGTAAGAAACTACTTTGATACATCACATGTCGAAGAGGTGATTGAGGGCTGTGATGAAGGTGAAATTCTTCAGCAATCATGGTTATAAAATCAACTATTCCCGTAGGCTATACTGAAGGAGTGCGCCAAAAATACGATTGTGAGAACATTATTTTTGCACCTGAATTCCTGCGCGAAAGCAAGGCGTTGTACGATAATCTTTATCCAAGCCGCATCATTGTAGGGCGTCCTGAGGGCGACAAACGCCTTGACGAGGCCGCCCATATTTTTGCCGACATGCTGCGTGAAGGGGCTTTAAAGCCTGATAGTTGAAACCCTTTTCATGGGTCTTACCGAAGCCGAGACCCGTAAGGTATTTGCCAATACCTATCTTGCACTGCGTAAGCTATTTTAACGAGCTGATACCTACGCCGAAGTAAAGGGGCTTGACACGCAGAGTATTATACAAGGTGTGAGCCTTGACCCGCGTATCGGCAGCTTTTACAACAATCCGAGCTTTCGGCTACGGCGTGCTGTCTGCCCAAGGACAGCAAGCAGCTGCTGGCCAATTATCAGGATGTGCCCTGAGAATTTGATACAAGCTATTGTAGAAAGCAACCGTACGCGCAAGGATTTTCATAGCTGACCAGGTGCTCAACAAGGCGGGATATTACGATTATTACAACCGTGGCGACTTCCGTCCACAGGAGGAACACGAGTGTGTGATTGGCGTTTACCGCCTCACGATGAAAAAGCAATTCTGACAATTTCCGCCAGAGTTCCATCCAGGGCGTGATGAAACGCTATTAAAGGCCAAGGGGGCAACGGTTATCATTTATGAACCTACGCTCGACGACGGCACAACTTTCTTCGGGTCGCTTATTGTAAATAATATTGACGAATTTAAGCGTCGTTCACAAGCCATTATTGCCAACCGCTATGACAAGGTGCTCGACGACGTAAGAGAAAAAGTATACACGCGACATATTTAGCGGGACTAAACCACAAATCCAATACAAAACATGAAAACAGACATTCAGATTGCACGGAAACAACAGCTTAAACAAGTAGATAATCTCAGCAACCGAGATGGGACTAAGCTTTGCAGCTTTGCGAGCCTTATGGCTGCTATATGGCCAAAGTTTCGCTCGATGCCATCGACTCTCAACGACAGAAAGGACACCACCTGGTGCTGGTAACGGCCATCAGTCCAACAAAGGCAGGGCATCGGCAAAACAACGGTATCGGTGGGGCTTGCCTCGGTTTGAATCGTATAGAGCAAGCGTGCTGTGGCGGCTCTTCGCGAACCATCGCTCGGCCCTTGCTTCGGACAGAAGGGCGGAGCATGTGGCGGAGGCTATGCCCAGGTGCTGCCAATGGAGAAGATAAACCTGCATTTTACGGGCGATTTCCATGCCATAACCTCAGCCAACAATATGATTTCGGCCCTGCTCGACAATTATATCTACCAGCATGCCAGGGGACGGTTTTGCCCTGAAAGACAGGTGTTATGGCGGCGTGTGATGGATGTTAACGACCGATCCCTGCGCCATATTGTAACAGGCATTGGCCCTGTAACGAACGGTATTACAGCCGAATCGGGTTTCGACATTACGCCGGCATCTGAGATTATGGCCATCATGTGTTTTGCCACAAATCTGGATGATTTGAAGCGGCGTATAGGCAATATTCTGTTGGGTTTCGATTATAGCGACAAGCCTTTCTTTGTGCGTGATATGGGCGTTGAGGGAGCAATTACAGCCCTTTTAACCGATGCCATCTGTCCAAACTTAGTGCAAACTACGGAAGCTACACCGGCTTTTTGTCCATTGTGGCCCTTTTTGCCAACATTGCTCATGGGTGTAATTCGGTAGTGGCTACGCAGGCTGCGCTAACCTATGGCGATTATGCCGTGACCGAAGCAGGCTTCGGAGCCGACCTTGGTGCGGAGAAATTCTACGACATTAAGTGTCGTAAGGCTGGCCTACAACCCAGTATTACCGTGCTTGTTGTTACACTTCAGGCACTGAAAATGCACGGTGGGGTCGACTATAAATGTATTAAAGAACCCAATATTAAGGGTATTGAGGCTGGCTTCTGGAACTTGGACAAGCATGTTGAAAACCTTAAAAAGTTTGGCCAGAACGTTGTTGTTGCCTTTAACCGTTACGGTGAAGATACCGAAGAAGAGATTGAAACGGTGCGCCGCCATTGCGAAACGGTTATACATACAGGCTTTGCCGTAAACAACGCTTTTGCCGAAGGGGGCGCAGGTGCCGAGGTTTGGCCCGCCTTGTTGTGAATGAGGTTGAGCAGAATCCGTCAGAAAAATTACGTTTTCTCTATGCCGATGATGCTCCGGTAGAGGATAAAATTGCTGCCGTAGCACGCGAAATATATGGCGCCGGCACCATTACATACAGTACAAAAGCGCGTCAGCAACTGAAGAATATTGCACGGTTGGGTTTTGAACATTTCCCTGTTTGTATTGCAAAACACAGTATAGCTTCTCTACCGACGCGAAAGCGTACGGCCCTGTTGATGGTTTTCAGTATGGAAATAGCTGATATTGTAATTAACAGTGGGGCAGAAATGCTCGTTGCCGTTGCCGGTACCATGTTGCGAATGCCGGGTCTTCCTGCCGACCCGCAGGCGAATCGTATCGACGTTATCGACGGTAAGATTGAAGGAATGTCGTAAAAAGTAAAAAAAGTAAAAATTAAAAAGTAAAAGGGGAGGCCTAAGATTAAAGAATTAAAAAGATTAAAAATTAAAGGAAGAGCATTTGTATTAAAAATAAAAAGGCTGAAGAAATAAGGGCTGTTTGGTAAAAACGTTATTTCGTAAAACGCGTGAGGGGCAGATATGAAACTGCTATTCAGATAGTTTTTATGGAACAAAGGTTTTATCAAACAGTTTTATGCTTTTAATGCCGGGGTGAAAAACCCTGACGAAGGCGCAGTAAGATTTCGTTGGATAGATGGCATTTGTCGATGTAATAACGGGGGACATGACGCTTTTTGTTTTCTTTAAGGGAGAGACATTGTTGCCTTTTGTTTTCATGAATGATTGCATAATCTTGATACTTTTACATTTAAAAAGCTGCCGGTTTGAAGACGGTGAGGCAGAGTGTGCGGCGGCCGTCGGCAGCGCGTACGGCGGCTGTCGAACAATGGGTATGACGGCCGTCAACAGCGTTGCTGACGGCCGCCATACGATGAGCCAATAAGCGTAAAGGACGACGCGAGGTGAAAGAATGGCGATGGTTTACAAGCGTAAAGGGCTGCAATTAGTGACGTAACGGGTATGGGATGAAATCGTGCGAGCCACAGCCGTCATGGTATGGCAGGGAGTGGTTTCAGGCACGGACGGTTATGTTTTCAAAGGGATTCGGTAGAAATAATAAAAACAACCCTGCCGGGCAGCATAATATACCGCCGGCAGGGTTGTTATGGTTTTACAAAAAATAATGCCTTGCTTATTTCGCAGCGTTGCGATAAGCAGTGATGGCGCGCTTTACCGGTGATGTTTCAAAAAGTAGTTCCTTTGCCTCATCGTGGGGAAGGCCCAGCTCGTCAACAATCATTCGTGTGCCACGGTCAACAAGTTTCTGGTTCGTCAGCTGCATATTCACCATGCGGTTACCCTTTACACGGCCCAGCTTAATCATGATGCTTGTTGAAATCATGTTCAGAATCATCTTCTGACCTGTACCCGATTTCATGCGCGAAGAGCCGGTAACGAACTCCGGTCCCACAATCATCTCAATGGGATGCTCACAGGCAGCAGCCATCGGCGAATCAGGATTGCTCGTGATGCAGCCTGTCAGTATCACCCGTGTGCGGGCTTCTTTCAAAGCTCCGATGACGTAGGGTGTAGTGCCTGAAGCAGCAATACCGATGACAGTATCGTCTTCTGATATGCCATGTTCCTCGAGTTCTACCCATCCGTGTTGTATATCGTCTTCGGCATTCTCTACGGCATTGCGCAGGGCTGTATCGCCACCGGCAATCAATCCGTATACCATCGTGGGTGGAACGCCAAAGGTTGGCGGCAGCTCAGAGGCGTCGAGCACACCGAGATGGCCGCTTGTTCCGGCGCCCATATAGAATACACGTCCGCCCTTTTTCCATGCGGGGGATAATTTTTCAACAAGAGCTTCAATCTGAGGAATGGCTTTTTCTACGGCAAGTGCTACCTTCTTGTCTTCCGTGTTCATGTCAACGAGAAGCTCATGAGACCGATTTTTGTTCGAGGTTATCGTAGAGAAGCTTTGTTCTGATATTTTAATGAATGACATATTATAATGTTATTGGGCAGCCTGTATGCTGCGGTTTATTCACAAATAGGGTGTCGTGCTGTTATGTCAGGCGCGGTGATACTCTACCAGTCCTTCCATAGGAGCTTGCACGATGCGGCCAAAGGTGCATGCCTTCGTCCCAGAAGCCTCTTCGAGCGGCTCACGAAATACCTTGGCTATCGACCCGTTGAAACCGATAGGCAGCTTATCCCATCCGTCGTATTGCTTTTACATTGCGACGCAAAAAGCTGCGGAAGCCTTCTTTTACAAGATTGTATACACAAGGCTCGCTGATGTTTTCGGCCAGGAACGGCACAAAGCTGGCAAGGAAAGTATTGGGTTTGGGCTGACGGTATACACGGTCGATGATTTCGGCATTCGTCAGTTTGAACTTCTCAAAAAAGCGGTCAGCAATGGCCTTTGGCATCTGGTTTTTCAGAACATCGCCCACAAGCAGTTTGCCTAATACGGCTCCTGAACCTTCGTCGCCGAGGATAAAGCCGAGAGGAGACACGTTCTTCACAATCTTGTTACCGTCGTAGGCGCAGCTGTTACTGCCGGTACCGAGGATACATGCAATGCCGCTTTCGTGCCCGCATACGCCGCGAGCTGCAACAAGCATGTCAGAGGCTACCTCGCAAACACCCGTAATGTTGAGGGTTTTTACGAATGGCACGCTCAACAACAGGCTGCTTTTTCGGGCGTGCATCCTGCACCGTAGAAATAAACATGAGCGATGTCTTGAGACGGAAGTTCGGGCACAAGGGTAGTTCTTATTTCCTCTGCAATTTCGTCTTCAGACATTTTGAAACGGGTTCATTCCGCGTGTACGAATCTTCTTTACAAGTGTTCCGTTTTCAACAATACCCCAGTCGGTCTTTGTTGAACCGCTGTCAGCTAATAATATCATAATCGTTTTGTTTTGATGTTAATGTTGGCAATACGGTATCTTTTCCTGATGCAGGCAGGGCCATGATGGCGGCGCGGCTTCAGGAAAAAGACAGTTTTTACCAGATTATAACAATGTAAATTTTCTTTTTCCACAGGTAATATCCCACAACCCAGTTCAGGAGCACGTACAAAACAGCATACGTTACCGAAGCCCATGGCACAGGAAGGAAGGCCGTAAGCACGTTGTTGTAAAGAAGCTGGTGCAGTGTGTGTCCGCCAAAAAGCGGCAGCATGGATACAGGGAATAAGCAAAGGTCGGACAATACATACAGTGCCAGCGGGTTTACACCGAATACGTCGAAGAACTTTGTGGCGGCACCTGTATAATGATGCTTGTCAATGGCCCAGGTAAGCAGGGCTAAAAGCGTACAGCCTATGCCGCAGGTTACCATGGCAAACGTTGGTGTCCAGAGCTTTTTACTGATAGGACAAAGGTAGGCAAGGAGCGCACCGGCAATGATTAGCAGTGCACCGATGATGAACATACGCTCTATTTTGTCGTTCAAATTGTCGAGACTCACGATCACTTTGCCCACGCAGAAACCTATAAGCACATGTGCAAGTGCAGGGAATGTGCTGAGGAAGCCTTCAGGATCGGGGCTGTCCCATTTGTAAACGTGGCCTTCGCCCAGAATGATTTTGTCGACAACGTCGAGAATATTGGTTGTATCGTGGGCATATCCGTTACCCCATTCGAGCAGAATATAATAGGCAATGAAGATACCTGCAATAAGCCATGGAATAAACTTATGGTTTACTGACAGGGCTACGACGGCAGCCAGACCATAGCAAATGCCCAGACGAGGCAGCACACCCAGCAGTCGCATGTGTTCAAAACTGTTGGCAGCCACACCCAGTCGCTCTATAAAGGCAAGGTCAGCATTGTCGGCACTGATCATGCCACGGACGAAAAGCGAAGAGCCACCAGCGCCAACCCGATACCCCAGAGCAGAAAAGCACGCTTAGCTATTTTGCGGGCGCAGGTCATTGACCACGTAAAGTTGAACTTGCGCAGCGACAAATGAGTGGTGATACCCGCGATAAACATAAAGGTTGGGAAAAATAAGGTCGGTAGGGTAAGGCCTATCCACTCGGCATGCAGCAGCGGAGCAAAGCCTTCTTCTTCTAATCCGCCGGGGTTATTAACCAATATCATGGCTGCAATGGTGATACCACGTAGAATATCTACGGCAAGAATGCGCGAGCTTTTTCTTTGCGGGAGCTTGCTGAGCAGTTGAATCTTGAGTAATAGTTGTCATTTTCTTTTTAATGTTTTAATAAGGCTGAGGAAAGCCACTGATGTAAAAGCGGCTTCCTCTGCCCGTTTTTAAAAAGAGTTGTAAGGTTTTTGAAAGGTACACGAAGCGCCTAGGGAGCCTGTGCTAACCCTTAGAAGTTATTTGTATAAATAGTATTTCTTTGCAATATGGCGATACGAAGCTACATCCTTATCCCAATAAGGTCTGGCGTCTTCCCACATGTGGCGCTTCATAAACAGGCGCCGAAGCTCGTGCGAACCGCAAACTTTGTCGAACATATCGTGCCTGTCGGTAGCCTCTTTCAGAGGGTCATGGTCGGGATAAAAGCTTAAAAGCTCCTGCAAGGCATATACCATTGAACGTCGCAAAGACTGGCTTTGCGATAGTCGGTAAAATAAATTTGTACGCCCTGTAATTCCTTTCCCTTGCCTACACTATAATAGGGTGTATAGTAAATAGGGCCTGAAAGTTACGCCCGGCAACCTGAGATTGTTCATGCGTTCAGCAAATTCAGGCGCTTTGATCCATTCGGCACCTATAAGCTTGAACGGCGGCGTGTAGCCTACACCGATGGATATATTATACAGCTCGCCGATGATACCCGTAACACTATAAAAACGGAGCCGTAGAGGCTTCAGGAATATGAGGCGAGGAAGTACCCGAGTGAAGCCCCGTGTCTTCATACGTCGTGTGGCGCTTCCAACCCTTCATTTTAATCACTTCGAGGTTACATTTGCCACCGGGAATAAGGCCTTCGCCGTTAAGGTATAGTGCTACTTCGCCAGGGTGTAAGGCCATAGACGTATGGTATTTTGAACTGGCTCACGAACGACTTGCAGTCGTCTTCGGTATAGTTGCCCTCGATTTTCTCACCACCTAACGGGTTAGGACGGTCGAGAACAATTACTTTTTTATGATTCTTGACGGCGGCCTTCATCACGTTATACAGCGTTGAGATATAGGTAAATGAACGGCATCCACCATCCTGTATATCGTAAACTAGGGGCATCAATGTCTTTTAACATGTCGTCAGATGGTGTATGATTCTTGCCATATAACGAGAAAAACAGGAAGCCCGTAGCTGCATCACTGTCGTTGCCTACGGCATCACCGGCGTGCGAACTGCCTCTTACGCCATGCTCAGGACCGAATAAAGCCACTAACTTAACGTTGGGAGCATGGTGTGAAAAGGTCTACATCCGATACAAGATTGTTGTCTACTCCCGTAGGATTGGTGACTAAACCTATGCGTAATCCTTCCAGCGATTTAAAGTTTTTCACTCTTTAAAAACCTCGATGCCTGTTTTTATTTTTCTGAGCGTGGCTGCCGCAATGAAAAAGCAAAGGCAGCCTAAAAAGAATAGCAATACGTTTCATTTCGTAAAGTTATTTACGTCCATACTGTTCGTCAATCTGTCCTCTTACAATAAAGGTAACGGCTACTGTTGCCACACAGCATGCCATAACCATCCAGAAGAAGTTGACATATCCGATAGCCTCCTGAATGTAACCGGCAACAAATCCCGGCAGCATCATGCTTAAAGCCATAAATGCAGTGCAGATGGCATAATGAGAAGTCTTGAACTCTCCTTCTGAAAAGTACATCATATAAAGCATATAAGCCGTGAAGCCGAAGCCGTAACCAAACTGCTCTACACATAGTGCAATGCTGATGATTACGATGTTGTCGGGTTGATAGATGGCCAGATATACAAAGGTAAGGCAGGGTAATGTCATACACGCAGCCATGATCCAGAGCGACCGTTTAAGGCCAATCTTCGATGCTACTATGCCTCCTACAATACCGCCTGCGAGCAAAGCAATTACACCAAACGTGCCATAGATGAGGCCTACAAGCTCAGTGCTCAGGCCCAAAGCGCCGGTTTCGGTGCCGTGTACAAGGAAAGGCTGGCACATTTTAATCAGAAAACCTTCGGGCAAACGATAGAGAAGCATGAACGCGATGGCCCACAACACGTTGGGTTTCTTGATGAATGTCACGAACGATTCGGCCAGTTCGCTCCAGTTGCTTGCGCTTTTGGCATCCTTTCCATTGCCTTTTTGCACACCGTCTTCAATGCTTTTCACGTTCTCAGCACTGCTTTGTCGCGGACGGTCTTCGTCAGAATGTGGCGGGAAGAAAGTATGGTAAATCGTGATCAAAAAAGAAAACAACGGCACTCACGCCCAGCGTAACGCGCCACGAATAGGGAATATCTCCTGTACTTTTTCGATGTGTCCGGCAATGTATACCAGTACACCCTGTCCGAAAACAGAGGCTATTCGGTAAAACGTACTTCTTATTCCGATGAACGCGGCCTGGCTACTGGGGCTGTGTGCCAGCATGTAATAGCCGTCGGCAGCAATGTCGTGTAGTGGCCGATGCAAAAGCAGCGATGATGAAAAAGTACTAATGTCAGTGTAAACAAACTGATGGGGTTTGCCCAGCTCTGGATCACATCAACCGACGGATGCGGCAATGTAAGCGTGAGCAAAACCATGAGAGCCGTAAGCAAAAACCTGCATGGTGACAATCCACCAGCGCTTGGTTCTCACTACGTCAACGAGCGGACTCCATACCCCTTTCAAAAACCAGGGAAATAAAAGCAGCGTTGTAAAGAACGCCATATCGCCGTTAGGGTACTCCCATTTTGTAAACATCATTACCGAAATGTTGTTTACAGCAAAAGTAGGGACACACCCTCAGCAAAGTAGAGGTGGGCACCCAGAACCATGGAGAACAGTTATTACTTTTCATTATTCTTGTTCAAGCAATGCGCGCCTGAAGCTCCCAGGTGCGGATTCTGTCTTTATAGGTGTTGTTTTTTTATTTTTCTTTTTCGATGCTCAAATCGCCATCGCTGTTGTCGTCCCAGCGGCGGCAGCAGTACAGAAAGGTCATATATTCGTCCGATAAGATAATGACGACTGATAGCCAACCCCAGCGCATAGTCTTCGCCATAATTTACGTTTGGCATGGGAATACTGCGCAAAACGGGTAGTGAAAGAAAGCACGCGGTGCTCCCAGACCGTTGATGCGGAGGGCATTGTTACGACCGTTCTCAGGTGTCCATTCGGCATGATCAATCTTGCCCGGAGGCAGTATGTTCTTGTTAATATCGGTAAGAACGTATGAGCCGATAAGCATAGCTACCTTCTGTTCCTGGAATGCATCGTAGAATTTTTGAAGCGTATTCTCGTCAAGATACACATCATCGGAGTCGAGTTGCACAATGAATCGTCCGCAACGTGGGTCGTGAGCGGCAAGGTTCCAGCTGCCACCTACGCACAAATCGCGGCGTTCGGTCACAACGTGTATGAGGCGAGGGTCGGTGTATTCGTCCACAGCTTCAGTAGTTCCATCAGTAGAATGGCACTCAGGACCGTTCTCACAACGAGACACATTATATTTAAAGGTGGTCTTTTGCTGCAATGCACTGTCGATGGCATCGCGTATAGTGCGGATTCTGTTGCGCACAGGAATCATTACTGTCATCTCTACCGGGAACTCGCCTTCGGTAATATCTACGTCCTTAAAGCCGGGTTTAAGGTAGCCGCCTACTTCTTTAAGATATTCAGTTGCTGCTTGTTCCATCTCGATTTGAGAGGCACGATTCTTCGGGTCTACGTAGTCGAAGAGCTTCTCTCCTGTCTTACGGGTATCGAGTTCAACTTCTGAATATAAGTACTCGTTGATGTGCTCGAGTGTGTATTTTTCAGTTAGCTTCAGGCGAAGGTCGTAGAATCCGGCAGCCTGATAGTCGGCCTTCATCATGCTTGCAGCTTCTTTCAAACTTTCTGTACGGAACAACAGTACGCTTCCAAAATTGAAATCGTCGCGCAAACTGCCTGCCTGGTAGTCGATAACAGGAGCTTCAGAACGGGTGCCGTCGGCAGCAATGTTATAGTGATCAGCGTAAATCATGCCTGCTTTTGGTAATGTCAGCCAGGGCCAACATGCGGTCGAGCCAAATATCCCAGTTTGATGAACTGGCCCTTAAGATAGAGAAGCGTGTAGGTGCGGTAGCTTTGTTGGCAATATCCTTTGTGTAGCTGAAGCTTTAATGTTGCCTTCTACTACGTTTACGGTAGCTACGGTGTCGTAACTTTTTCAGTTCTTCGACGTTTCTACGGGTCTCTTCTGCGTTGCCTTGAGGCAAGAAGCAATCAATTAACTTTGTCATGTTTTGGTCTATATTATATGATTTAAACTTTTTCGGTTTTCTTTTTGTTTTGTACTTATTTTATCGTTGATTGACAGTTGTTTTTATAACGATGATGCGTTTATGCCACAATTGCGTTGTCTTTACGATGTAAAGGTGTCGCGTTTACATTGTAATCGTTGTGCGTTTACATCGTAATGGGTGTGGCTTTACGGCGTAATTATATTGTAATTACGCCGTAATAATCATCGTTTACATTACTGAATATCAACATTTTAAATTAAACTCCTCTTCCTTGATACCGTTATGGGTTTGTCTTTACGCCGTAAAGGCATCCCGGAATTACAATAAGAGCGTTATCGTATTGACGAATCAACTTCTAATCGACCCTACGAAACCATCTTCGTTCGTGAAATAGAGTTCACGCGAACTTATGGGTACGATGGTGTTGATTAGTGTATTTCCCCTACCTTATGTATCCAAAAGCAGACGCCCTGTTTTGCCATCAATGGCAATGATAAGACCATTTTTTGTGCTGCTGAAACAAACACCGTCTTTCTCAGCTAACATCACACGGGCATGCTCATATCCGAAGCCAGCATTCGTCGCCCACAGCTGTTCGGGACGGTCGTTACGGGCTGCAAAGCATACAATACTGTCCTGCATGGTCTTGGCATACAGGCGTTTCCCATCAGCTGAAAGACCTATTGATTCGCGCACTTTGCTCTGATAAGTGCGCCATAGCTGCTTACCCGTGGTAAGATCAATGGCTGTCATGGCACGCTCAGGGTCGCAAATGTATATTGTTCCGTGGCTTTCAACAGGCCATACACCTGCCGGAGAGTAGTGCATATCGGTTTTGCGTGGGGGCTGCCATGTCCATAGGGTTTCGCCAGTACGCTGATTGAGGCAATAAAGCGTATTGGCCCAGTCGCCAAATACCACGCGCCCCTTTGTTACCAATGGACGTGTTTCAACGTAGCCTTTAACGTTATTATTCTGCCAAAGCAGCTTACCGTCTTTTACTTTAATGGCCCGGAAGGTGCCATCGCCACTGCCTACGTAGGCGATGCCTGATACAATGGTTACAGCACTAACGCAGGGTTTAGCAGTTTTTACAGTCCAAAGCTGGCGGCCACTGCGTGCATCGAGTCCGTAAATATTACCATTTGCTGAACCTGCTACAAGCACACCTTTATCAATTGCCGGTGTACCGATGATGCGTGCACCACTGTTAAAGCGCCATGTTTCGTGGCCAAGGGCATCATAACAAACCACACGACCGAGGTTATCAGCTGCATAAACGTGATGGTTCCATACGACAGGCGATGAGTAAATGCCTGCATGCTGTTGTTCAATCCATACTTCACGTACCTGTGGATACTGTGTATTCACGCTGAAGTCGGGACGTGGAAAGTGTTTCGTTACATCGTTATCATGACGGGTTGTCATTGGAATTGCCATCCACTGGTGTGCCGGTTGACCGTAGGGATGGGTGAAAAACGCGGATAGAATCGGCATCAACGTGAATTTCATTATATTGTCCATGGTTGTTGCCTGGCTGACGAAGGTTTGTAATATTAACAATACCGGGAATACCATCATAATTGAAATGGAGGTTGCGATGGTAATGACCGTTGATGAATGCCACCACAGGGTAGGGTGCAACAGCATCGGTAACGTCGTACCAATTGTCAACATCCTGTGGCTGCATAGGTATATGACATACCACGAATACGGGCTTCCCATTACGTCCGTTTTGTTGCAACTGTTCCTTTTAACCACTCAGTATCTTCAGGGGCTACGTGCCCAAGAGCCATGCGCATCATCGGGCCGGTGGGGAAACCAAGAAATAAAAAGCCTTTGTGTTCGAAGCGAAAGCGTTCGTATCCAAATATACGAAGGAAGTCCATGCAGGCACTTTCACTCCAGTTCTGGTCGTGATTACCCTCCAGAATATACCATGGCTTGTTTAGTTTTGACAATTCATCATGCGCTATTTGGAGAGATTCTCCGTCGCCTCCGTCAGCAATGTCGCCGGTAACCAGCACAAAATCAATGCTGTCGGTAGCGTTAATCTGCTGCACCGACAGGCGTAAGTCTTGTAAAGGATTAGGGTGAGTTTTGTTAATATGGACGTCGGTTACTACTGCAAAGCGGAAAGGCTCGAAGGCTTTTAGCCGGCAGACTAATAGCCATGAGCACCACAGCTGTCAATATTATAACAATACGGGTGTGTAGAATCTTCTTCATAGTAGATTTATTCTTTGTTTTTGTGATGGGTTTCTATTGTTTCCTGATTTGTATTTTTAACTCCTTATGGAGTGGTTTTTCAAATGTATTGTTGTTTGTATTGGGGCAACGTCCCTTTATTTTGTTACCTTGAGCTCGAACCCTCCAGCATCATTTTCATTCTCTTTATTGCCTTCAGTATCGAACCCTCCAGCATCATTTCATATTCTTTACTTTCAGTATCGAACCCTCCGTCAGTAAATTTTTACTATTTTTACTTTTTACCTTTTACTTTTTCCATGAGGTACGTGAGAATACGCTTCATCATATTGTCCCTTATCTTCTCACTTCTTAACGATTCAAATGGGAAGCCGAGCACACATGTACATGCCAATGGTCAGTGGCATTGCCGCCAAAGCAGATACCTGCACTCATATTGGTTTCAGGGATAACGCATGAAAGTATAGGCCGATGGGTCAGCAGGGTCGATGGCATCGGGCGATTCCACAACGTAACTATTCTCATTTGGCACATTGTAATAGCGCACAATGTTATTGTTTCCTGGTATAGGCGAAGCCACATAGGCAGCCCTTCCGTGTTCGAGGCACGGTCTTCGCGCCACTGATATTTCAGAATATTACGTGCAAAAATCTTGATCAGCCTTTTCGTTTTTCTTGAAATATTCAGCGTATGGGTTTGTAGCGGGATAGTTTAATGGGTTTTTGCCATAAGTCGGTGCCAACGTAAGAGCCTGATACAAACACCGCTCCGCCTGCCTTACAATAGGCTGTAGGAATTTCTGCACAGGCTCATCGAAGGTCTTAAATGACAACGGATGCAAGCCTGGACGACCAAATTTGCTCTGTTTTTGCTTGCCAAGAATGAAATCGACAGCCGAAAAAGGCACTTTGGCAAGCCTCTCCGGTAAGAGGTTTTGAGCATTTGCGGGAGTTTGCCTTCAAACGAGGTGAGAGCTGAACGCCCTATGGAACAAAAGCTGAAACCTGCCTTAAGTATCGACGACCCGTGCATAGCAGGATAATCAAATGTGTTGCCGGCACTAATCTTTTTCGTAATTGCCATAGCTGTCGCCAAATCCGGCTGCGTCATCATGTGTCCATGGGATAGCCCTGCGGAACTCTTTCATCTGCCTACATACGAAATCAGTTGCTGATAAGCCACTCCATTATCGTTGTCGGCAAGGAAACCAACCTCCGAATCGTCCGAGCTTACGAAGTCGTCAGGAGCTGAGAGACGGTCGAAACCGTTGATAACAAGCACAGGGCGTGTTGTAGTTTTTGAGTTAATACCTACTGAAAGTATCTCCGAAGGGAAGCTTTCGCCACCCTTATTCAGCGCTGTTACCTTAAAACTAACCACTACATCGGACGGGATGGTACAGGTAAAAGCTGTTCTTTTTCACAACAGTTCCGTTGTCAAAATCGCCGTCGCCAATGCGTTTGTAAACAATATAGCGGTCGGGTACAGCTGTAACTTCAAGACTATCAGCCACAGGAGCCCAGCTCAATTCAACCTCATTCTTCTTGTTGAACAGTGCCAGGAAGTGGTCAACAGGGCAATGGCTGTACCACATAATCGTAACCATACTCAGTGCTTAAGAAGCGTAATATACCTTTATATATGGCTCGTGAGGGTGATAAATGCGAAGCGAGGATCGAGGCCGTAGCGCATATCGGCAAAGTTTTCGTGACTCATCAGCTCGAGCAGCATGGCAGGGAACGCGTGAGTCCATGCTTCAAAGTAGCGTTGATTCCACATGCCGCGACGCGTCCATTTGGGTTCAACCTGCATGCGTAAATCATGTGTAATGCTCGACTGTACGAGGTCGCACAGGTCTCTGTTGGCGTCACGGGAGGTACCGTCTGCGAATTTTTCCGCCGTACATACTGGTTTGATAAATACCAAGATTGCCAATAATCGAGTCGCCTTTAACAGTTCCTGCGTCCGAGTGAAAGGCGAAAGACAGGGCAACTGGTATGTTTAAGCCACTACATCAGGACATGCCTTGCTGCCGCCTGCAATGTAATTAACCCATAATCCGCGGTTACGGTAATCGTCTGCATAGTCGTTTCGTCCGTGCGTCGGACTGTAAATGCTGTCAGGAATGCCTGCCCACTGCATGTAATAGCGTGCTCCTTCGAGGAAGCGCGGGTAGCCACTTGTCATGGGGTATGTAGTAGGGAAGGCTGATAATCGTTGCGAGGCTGCCCCCAAAGGCTGCGAGTATTGGCCTTTGTATACACATAGGTGCTGTCACCACTGGCTGCTCGTGCAATGTTTCCCATGCCACCGCCGAACCTTACGGCATCAGCAGTTACGATCTTTCCAGCGTCATGTGACACGTTTGTCAATTTTACATAGTTGTCTTTACCTGTTCCAAAGTTGAACGTTCCGAGATAAACCCATGTACTTCCGCCCATCGTCTGATTTACGGTAAAGTGTGTTTCTATACCCTTATGGCAAACGGTGTAATGAGCATCAGTCGTACTTCCTTCTACTGTCTTGTACGAAACGTAAACGGCATAGCTGCGTTCTTGCCGAATTTGTGGTGTCCACGTTATTGTGCTGGCCTGTGCAGCCTTTCGCACAGTGGTGGCCTGGCGGTATGTTCCCTCTGTAAATGGATTCTCAAAATCCTGATATTGGTAGCGGGCATAGGCAAAACCTGTTCCTTCGCCTTGCTGCCATGCGTTTATTCCGTTTTGTTCTGTATAAGGCGATTTTGCCATTTTCCCGTCGTTGTCAACCACTACTTCGTAGGGATTTGTATCTCTTTCCCGTGGCGTCATGACGTAAGCACCTGCATTTTCAAGCATCGGGATAAGATATGGCAATACAAAAACTCTGCGTGAATTTGTCTTCAACACTCTCAAAAAGGCGTGCACGCTGCCATTCCCAGCGGTTTTGTTCCCAGTTCGAAATATTTTGCCATGACTCTGCCACATGGCAATATGCCTGCCGTCTAAAACCGTTTTGTGGTGTATAAGGACGGTCGCTCCGAGTTACCAAAGGCGCTGCCGACGTATTGCGGAATGAAGGTCTGCGTTCGGCCTTTGTACGATAAAGGTTCGGTATTAACGAAAAATATCGTTGCCATCTACCAGTACCTGCAGCTTCTTTTTGCTTAAATCGGGTGGAAGCAGCGATCGTATTGTAGAGGTTATTGCGGTTGCATTGTCTTGCCTGATGGATATATCCTCCAAGGCACTGTTAAGAAAAATCTTCAAACTGTCGTTGTTGACAACAACGGTATCAATAACGATCTTGTCGGATCTTATACCTTTTTGTAAATGATCCCAAGGCGCCGACGATGGCGGTTCTTTCCCTGTTTGGTAAGGGTCTGTGCTCCTGCAAATTGCTGCCATAATGAAAGCTGCGCACAAGCTGCAAAAGAATAGATTTAGTCATACAGCGTAAGATTGTTGCATAGTTAAGGCAAAGTTACTAAAAAACAGCCGAGACATAAGCCTCGGCTGTAATTTAAAAGATTATTAATGTAGATAAGTATGAAAGTGTCAGGAGCACATTATGCCGTTATGGTTATAGCCATTCTGCAGGCTCCTGAGCTTTTTATTTCATTACCATCCAGGGTTTTGTGTCAGCACTTTACCGCTCTTCTTAACGAGTTCTATCTCATTTGCCGGAACAGGATAGTGATAATACTTTGCCTCGAATTTACGTGTTGCGCTGGTACCGTTCAGGTATCCCTGTGCATTCTTGTCAGCATCGCTAACGTTTGTCACGTTAGCACCGAGGTTGATATTGGGATAAGTATTGCTGTCGAGCTTGTCAAGCTGGTGCCAGCGCACCAAATCCCAGTAGCGATAATCGTTGGCAAGTATCAGCTCACAGCGACGACAGCGGCGTATTTCCCAAATCAGGTTGCTAACACCTGCATTGTTTGCCGGGTCAGCAGCAGGGGTAGTAGTCATGTTTGGCAGGCCTGCACGTGCCTGAAGCAGGTTGATAGTCTTGTCCAAATCGGTCTGTGTGATGGTGCCTAATTCAGCCTTTTGCCTCAGCTTCGTTCAGTAAAATGGTTGCATACCAGTACATTGGAACATCCATATACGATGTATTGGTGTTGGTACGATAGTGTAACGGGAGCTGTGGATTATCGAATTTATAGATGGTATAACCCGTCGACGATGTCATTTCAGCGGGCAGAGGACCGTCTGGTGAAGGCTCATTGCGAATCCATCCATGGTCTTTGAAAGCCAGAATTGGGTCAACAAGCAGGCTCAAACGCTTGTCCTTGATGGCCAGGAAGTGTGCAATCGAGTAGTTACCATTGGCATCAAGCACAGCCTTATCGTCCTTGGGGTAATGAGGTTGTTGCCTTTTGGCTTGCCGTCTAAGAACAAGAAAGCGTCAATAGCATCTTTGGTAATACCCTTCTGTGTGGTCGAACCACTTGTGTAATCGGCCAGGCTTGAAGGCTGCATAACGAGGTCTTTCTCATAGTTACGGTGAAAAACACCTCAGGGATTGTTACCTATATTAATCGAGTTAAAGATGGTATAGGTCTTACCTCCTGCCACAGTCCATGGATCGAGAGAGAATTTTTCCACTGTTCATCAGCTGCTCAGAAGCATTGACACACTCCTGAAGGAACTTGTTTGCAAGCGTTAAATCAGCAGCCTTACCGTTGTCGGCCTGGGTGCGATATTTTGCAATAGGGTTCCCCAGTACAGACATGCCATCGCTCTTAATGGCGAGGGCAAGCTCCTTGCTCCACAGCGTTTTGTCGGATGTGTTGCTTTCAAGGTTGTCGATGGCAAAATTGGAGATCGTTCAGCACCGAGTCCACTAACAACGTCCTGATCGGTACGTTCTCCGTAAACAGCTTCGTCGTTAAGGTCGGTAATTGCCTTGTTTTTCCCACTGTACATCGCCGTACATTTTTGTCAGTTCAGCATATTCATAGGCGCGGTTTAAACGGCCTATTGCTTCATAACGCTTGCGCTGAGCGGCTGGTAATGTTGACGTTTTCAGTCCGTCAAGCATGTGTTTATACGACGGATGTTGGTAAAACGATTCGACCATGCGCCCGATTTTGCCGGCACGGTAGTAAATGACCAGTTGGCAAACGTAGGCTCAACCTGGTCGTCGTTCAGCGCATTGAGTAGAAATTGCTGGCACCGCCATAGAACTCGTAGAAGCCATTACTGTAACTTTCTACCTGATTGTTGTTACTCCAAAAAGGCAGGATTGTTGACAAAGGTGTCGCGAGGGTTCTTGTCCAGCAGGTCATCGCAGCTGCTAAACAGTAATGCTGACGCTGCGACAATATAGAAAAATTGATTTTTCATGTTGCTTTTGTTTTAATGTTGGACACATCACTAGAATATGAGCTGCATGCCAAGTGCGAAGGTGCGCATTGGAGGAAGTGTACGTCCCCAGCCACCATAAGGTGTACCTTCACCGGTATTGATTTCCGGATCAATGAGCAAGTTCTTGCTTCCTTGTGCAGGAGGAACGAGGTTATTGCCGCTAACGTATACTCTCAGGTTCTGGATGTATGCCTTACGCGTAAGTTGTTGCGGGAGAGTATAACCCAGAGTGAGAGCCTTCAGGCGCAGATACGACATGTCAACTAAGTATTTTGACTGTGGATAATAGTTGTGACTACTGCCACCTGCTGCAAGAGCGGGTACATTTCCAACCGTTGTTACCTGGCCACAGGCAGGGATAATCGTTGCTTTCGCTAATATTTACGACACCATTAGCCGGGGTCATATACGTTGTATTTGGTTTGATTCTTGTACAATGCAAGGTCAGGGTGGTTAAGAGTAGGGAAGTTAAATGCAGAAAGTGTCCACATATTGCGCTTGCCTACGCCCTGGAAGAAGATGTCAATATCAAAGCCTTTCCAGCTGCCGCCAACACGGAAGCTGTGCTCGTAGCGTGGCAACACGTTACCAATTACCTTAATATCTCCGTGGTCTTCCAAAGTACCCTTTCCTCCATTAATCTTACCGTCGCCGTTAAGGTCCTTGTATTTGATGTCACCAGGGCCGAAAACGAAGTTGTCGTTCTGAATAGTGGTCTGGTCAGCAACGCCTGCTTTATAAATCCATTTGCCGCTGGCGTCCTTGCCGTTAAAGTCATTCTCGGTGAAATAGCGGTCTGTTTCAAAGCCCCATATGTCGCCCATGTCTCGCCTTCATACGCATACGAAACGTCATTGGTATGTCCTACGAGCTTGTTGCTGGTGTTCCATTTGGTTACTTTAATCTTAGAGTCGCCGATAGAGAGTTGGCATACGCTGTCAAATCCTTGTTAAACAGATGACGCCATGCCAGAGACAGCTCCCAGCCACGTGAGCGAAGCTGTCCGTTATTGGTGTGAGGTGCACCAGCACCACTGACGACGGAATAGCCTGGCCCGGGCAAAGCATGTCCTTTGTTAAACGCTGATAAAGCTCAAAGGTCATATTCAGCTCGTTATTCAGGAATCCTAAGTCGATACCAAGGTTTGAAGTCTGAATACGTTCCCATGTAAGGGTAGAGTTTACCCAGTCTGGCATACCAAAGCCATTGAGCTTAGTGTTCGAACCGTTAAGCCATGTCATCTGGTAAGCACCTACTGTTGAGAGGAACATATTGTCGCCAATAGCCTCATTACCAATCTGTCCGTATGAGAAACGAAGCTTACCGTTCGATACGATATTCTTCAAATCCTTCCAGTAAGGCTCTTCAGAGAAGCGGTAACCCAGAGAGAAACTGGGGAAGAAAGCCCAGCGGTCGCCTGCACGGAAGCGTGAAGAACCGTCGTAACGGCCGTTCAGTTCGAGCAGGTAAATGCCCTTATAGTCGTAGTTAAGGCGCCAAAAGAAACCGGCACTTGCACGGTCACCCGTTGACGATGTGATGGTAGCCTTTGTCAAATCGCCGTAAGCGAGGTTCAGTTCAGGATAGTCTTCATTGTAGAGTTGCTTGCGACGAACATAGAAATAGTCGCTCGTGAAGCTCTCTCCGTTGATACCTGCCATGGCGTGCAGGTTGTGAACCTTGTCGAAAGTGTGCGTATAGTCAACATAAGCATTGGCTGTCCAGCGGTCGTCCTTGCTGTTCCAGCGTGTAGCGTCGCTGTTACTTGTGGTAACAATATAGGTTGGACGTATCCCCACCCAGTTCATACCGTAGATGCTTTTTGTTCGATGCCTTCTCGTTAAAGTTATGTATTTCGTAGGTATAATCGGCATTGAAAGTCAGGGTCCTTTGTAATATGAGCCTGTACATAACCGTTAAGACGTAGCTGGTCGTGGGTGTTATTGACGCGGTTACTGCCTTTCTGGAGGGCAACAAGACGGTAGTCATACTGATTGCCGTCGGTGTCCTGGTAGATGCCTGACGGAATAAAAGTAAGAACCCCATCGCCACAAATACCGGTAAATATTGGTCCATGGGTCGGCAGCACTGAAGTTACGACGTGTCCAGTTAAGGCGCGCACCTACTGTAAGCCAGTCGGTAACGTCGCTCTTTAAATTCAGGTTCGTGCCATAGCGATCGAGCTTACCGGGGTTGAATTTCATCACATCCTGGTTCTTGTCATAGTTGAATGACATGAGGAAAGCGGTGCGCTTGCTCGAACCTGATATGCTTACGTTGTGCTCTGTTGAGGGTGCATGCTTGTTGTACCAGATTTCAGGGTATGTTGTAATTGGCGTAATAGAGCGCCGAACCATTGTTGAAATAGTAGTCGCCTACGTCGTCCATGCTCTTATATGGCTGCATAACGGTGTAGCCTTTACGTCCGCCATGCTGTTTCTCCCATGCCTCAGCGTAGGGCAGAAGCTTGTCAAAATACATACCGAAAAGCTCGGGAGTGCTTTCGCCTGCGCGAGCCTTGCTGATGAGACCTGCCTTTAACTGCTCTGAAACCGATGGGAAATCGGGAAGCATTGTCGACTGGTTCCATGCAAACTGCATATTGTATTTTTACGCTGACATGCTCGCCTTTCTGTCCCTGTTTGGTTGTAATAAGAATTACACCAAAGGCAGCACGGCTACCGTATATGGCTGATGAAGAGGCGTCTTTCAGCACCGAGATGGTGGCAATATCGTTGCCGTTAACCATTGAAAGGTCGTCAACGGGCACACCGTCTACTATAATAAGAGGTGAAGAGTTCTGTCCGTTCGACAGCGTTCCCAAACCACGGATAGATATTGACGGCGAAGCGTTCAGTGCTCCGTTGTTGCTTAGCACGGTAAGACCGGGCACAGCACCCTGCAATGCTTTCAGAACGTCCTGTACCGGACGGCTGCCAAGCGTCTTCTCAATGTCGACATTGGCTACTGCTCCCGTCAGGTTGGCTTTCTTTTGCTGACCGTAACCTACAACCACAACCTCGTCCAGAAGGGCATTGTCGTCCTGCATGGTGATGGCCAGATTGTTTTTGCAGCTACTTCCACGGTTTTTATAACCGAGGTGAAAAGTAATTCTTAACTTAGCGTTTTTACCTACTTCAAGCGTGAAGTGACCGTTGGCATCCGAGATGGTTCCGCGTGTGGTTCCAATCTCTGAATGCTTGCTCCGATGATAGGTTCGCCCTTTTTCGTCGACCAGCGTACCGCTGACGGTGCCGGAACTCTGGGTGATTGCCTGGGGCTCAGAGCTTGCAAAGGCCTGACTTCCCGCCAATCCGCCCGACAGCATAAGTGCTCCTAACAGAACAATGTGTCTTTTTCATAAGCGTTCTTTGGTTTGTTATTACAATATGGTAATTATATATTTTTTTCATCGGGTAAAGATAGATGTAATTTTTATAAAAAAACAAAACATTTTAATTATTTTTCTTTGAAAACTAAATTTATTGCATGCACATTTCGGCCCAAAAAGTCCTTTGATTTATGGTTTTCCCTGCCGGCTTACGGCTGTTAAGGTAAATATTTTTGTGAAGTAACGTTCATTGTACGGCGGCCGCCAGCAGCACGTACGGCGAACGTCATACCAGCCAGCGACGGCCGTCAGCAACGCTGCTGACGGCCGCCATACATAACCTCTGCGGGCTTAATGTTTGTTGATTACTGTATAAACCAGGGTACTTATCGGCCCTATACTCTGCTCGTATTCAACTATTTTGATTTTGCCATGCTGCGTAAGCTTCGGTATAGCGGTCACGGCATTGCTGGTATTTTTGCTGGGCATCGAGCAGGTTGTTCATGGTAACGGTTCCTGCCTGATAGAAGTTCCGGTTCAGGCGCAGGTTCTCTTCGCTTTGTTCTATGCCTTTCCTGGCTATGGCGAGCTGTTTGTATGCATCGTTGACGTCGTCGCGGTTCTTCTGTATGCGTATGGCCAGCTGCTGCCGATTGTCGGCCAGCTGCCTTCGGGCTACGTCTTCGGCTATCTGCCTGCGCTTAATAGCGTGCGCACCTCCCACCATTGTGATATGGGCACTGTTACGGTGGCGAACACCATGCCAAACGTATTTTTCATGCCTTCGGCCATGTTATAGTGGCTGTATGTGGCACCAATGCCTATCGACGGCATGTTTTTCCTATCTCCATTTGTTTCTGAAGGCGTGTAACTTCTACGTTTTTCTGCAACAGTTTATATTCGGGAGTTGCGGCCACGCAGCGTCGTTGTCGACCTTTTGTATGGGAAAGGGGCAGGGGTAGTGGTGTTTACGGTGTCGTTGACATCGATTTCGCCCTCGGCTCCAATGTATTGGGCCCAGCACCCTGCAGGGCCAGATCGCAGACCGTTATCAAGTTTTATGCGGCTGCTTTCACTCGTTTTTGCCTGAGTTGTACCTGTAACAGGTCGTTGCGCATGCCCACACCGGCCTTTACTGCCATCGTTGCATCGTGTTCGAGCTGGCGCAACATGGCATCGACAGCGTCGAGCGTGCGCTGCTTTTCTTTCAGCGAGATAATTTGCCAATAGTATTGTGTGGCCGTCAGTTCGACGTTGTTTTCAGATATTTGTTTCTGAATTTCACTTGCCTCAACACCTGCGCGGGCCAGCTTGTTGCCGTTTATGATGCGTCCTCCAGCAAAAACGGGCTGCACCGCAGCCACTCCAGCCATGAGCCCTCTGTCGAGCATTGAAAACGACAGCGTCGGCGGTATCATACCTGCAAGGGGCTGGAGGCAGGGCCGTTGCGAGCGACGAGGGGAGGAGCGATGCCGTATTGATGCTGGTTTTCATCATGTCAGTATTGGTCCTAAAACCCATACCTGTGGCACTTATCTGTGGAAAGAAGTTGGTAAAAAGCCTCTTTTTCTGTTCTCTGGCTTCGCGAACGGCACCTTCGGCCGTGCGAATGCTGATGTTATGGGCCAGTGCCTGTTCCTTCACTTGCTGCAACGACAGGACCTGTTGTGCGCTGGCGGTGATGCCACTAAGGAACAAAGCCATGAGGATAATATTTCTTTTCATAAGCGTATATATTATATTAATAAAAGTGTAGACGGCATGCCCGCATTGTGTTGACGGGCTTGCCGCGGATGGTTGTTACTGGTTTTCGAGTGCCGTGCTTTGCTGTCGTTTAGCCGTTGAGCCACTCATAGAGCAGCCAGTAGCTTATAGGCAGCACTGGTAAGAATAAAGAACATGGTTATCATTGTGCCGAAGAATATTACGTTTTGCCATCGGTGCCTCAGCCCCGAACCGCCCAGCATCATCAGGGATAACGCCCATTGAGGCGGCTGCCGACGTAAGGAAGATGGGGCGCATACGCCGTTTGGCACTCAGCGGTATGGCCTCGTGGGCCGTAAGATGTTCGGTTTCGCGAAGCTCTTCAGCATAGTCGAACATGATGATGGCGTTGCGGATAAGAATACCCATAAGCGATATGACGCCGAGGATAACATGTAGTGAGAACTCGCTGCCGGGCAGCAGTACGCCCATTGCTGTACCCAGGGCGATGAGAGATAGCGATGCAAGCAGCAGCAAGGCGGTACTTATGCGGCGGAAGTGGGCCAGCATGAGGAAAAAGATAACCGCTACACTGATTGCCAGTCCGCCAACAATCTGCGGGTTTGCTTCGTTAACCTGTTCGTATTCACCGCCCCATTCCATACTTATGCCGTCAGGGAAGGCGGTCGGGTTTTATTTGTTTTGCAGGCCGTTGGTTACTTTTATTACGTTTATGCCGTCAGCCACGTCGGCCATAACGGTAATGGTTCGCCTGCCGTTGCGGTGGCAAATTTGCCCGTCTTCCCAGTGGGGGGTAACGGTTGCTATCTGTCTCAGAGGCACAGTCTTCAGTCCGCCTGCCACGGGTATAGGCTCGTTGGTCACGTCGGCCATCGTAGCGTTATCGGCTTTGTCGCCTTTTAGCGTGACGGGAGATGCCGTAATCGCCGTCCCCATATTGTTGTCAGGGGTATGCCGCTTTCGTTGTAACGTGTGGCCATGGTAAGCTCAACCAGGGCGTTGTTAATGCCCAAACGATTGGCCTTTTGCTCGTCGAGCCTGATATTTGTGGTCAGTAACGGTTCGTTAACATCGTTGCGGGCCAGTATGAAACGGTTGTCGGCGCGAAGCACTGACGTAATGCTGTCGGCGGTGTTACGAAGTTGTTGCCAGTTGTCGCCGGTTAAACGTATCTCTATTGAGTTGCCTTCGGCACTGTAATTAAGCTGTTTAAAGCGTACGTATGCACCGGGGAAGGCAGCTGTATACTTCATGCGGTAGTCGTGTAATACGCCCAGTGTAGCATCGCTGCCTTTGGTATTGACGATAAACTGTGCGTAGTTTTTGCCGCCAAACTGCGGTGCATACGACGTCTGGAAGCGCGGGTGAGGCCGTACCTTTAAACGATGCGATGGAAACAACACGCGAATCTTTGCGCAGAATATGCTCGAGCGAGTCGGCAATATGTTCTGTTTTTTTGGACGCAGTACCCGTAGGAAGGTATATTTCAACGGCAAACTGGTCGCGCTCGGCCGTCGGCATCATCTTCTGTGGCAGCAGTACAAAGAGAACGCCGCCGATGATAACCGAAAGCCCTGCTGCCGCCATGACACCGTAAGGATGGCGAAAACAGAAGTCGACGAGCCTGTCGTAGCAGGCCTGCATAAAAGGCTAAGGAACGAGAAACAGGGGCTTTGTCGTCTTTGCCCAAACGCTCCTTGATGGGTTCGCGAATGAGTAAAACTGCAGGAAAGGAGTAAGCAATTCGGCCACGATTAGCGAAACAAAGCAACACAATTAAAAATACCCCATGGGAAGAGCAAAAGGAAGTCGTGATACATGCCTGTCATCGTTAACAGCAGCGGGAAAAAGGTTAACGATATGGCCAGTGTGGCTGAAAGTATCGACTTAAAGAAGTGATTCGCACTCTTGATACTGGCACCCCACCGGCTCATGCCTTCGGCAAGCAGCTCCATATAGTTGTCAATGATGACGATAGAATTGTCTACTATCATACCCAACGTGACGATAAGGGCGGCCAGCGTAACCGTATTCAGCTCAATGCCAAAGGCATAGAACAGGCCCAGAGAGATGAAAAATGGTAATGGGAATGGTGCTGGCTGCTACAAGAGCCACACACGCAGAGCGCATGAGCAGTATAACCACAATTACCACGGCTATAACCGCAATGAGAGCTCACGGAGAAAGTTTGTTACCGAGTCGCCTACGACTTTTGCTCTGGTCGGTAATGGTAAACATGCTGACATCTGAGGGCAGCGTTTTTCTGAAATTCGCCGAGTTGTTGCTTCACCGCTGACCCCATTTCAGTGATATTGCGCCCTTTTTTCATCTCGATGCTGAGCACAATACACTTCTTTCCATTGTTAGTGACATAGCTTGTAGGGGCAGGATACTCGCGGCGTACGTCGGCAATGTCCTTCACTCGCACCACGTTGCCGTCAGGACCAGAGAATATAATCATCTGCTCAACATCGTTAACCATGTTCAGCGAGCGGCTAACGTGTACGGGTGCCTCATAGCAAGGGGTAGCCTGTGTGCCTGCAGAAGTGTTGAAACCCTTGGCTAAAAGGGTCGACGATACGATGGAAGGACCAATGCCATAATGAGCTAATTTGCGCGTGTCTACGTAAATACTTATCTGCTCTTGCTGGCTACCATACACGTTAAGACGGCCTACACTTTCGATGTTTCGCAGGCGCTCCTTGAGGTTATCCATGTATGTGCTAAGCTCACGATAGGTTTTTTGGTTGCTCTCCATGGTGATAAGCAATGATGATGCGTCGCCAAAGTCGTCCTGAACCTGTAAGGCAAGTACGCCCTGTGGGAGAGAAAGCTTGAACTGTTGCACGCCCAACTTGAAACGGCTCCAGAAGTCTTGCATTTCGTTGGCACTAATATCATCGTTCAGTTCAACCTGAATGATGGTGAGGCCATTGCGGGTAAATGACTTGGTTTTGTCCTTTTTACCTCCTTGTATGTAAAAATATAGTTTTCGAGAGGCTTGGTAACCTGTTGCTCCATGTCGTTTATTGAGGCCCCTGGGTAAACAGCTACTACAACTCCCTGACGTACGGTGAAGTCGGAAGCTCGTTTTTGTTCATCTTGTTAAGGGCAAATATACCGAAAGCAACAAGTATAGCCGTGATGAGAATGACGATTTGCCGGTATGCATCGCCCATTCTACAATGTTTCGCTTCTTATTCATTTGTTATTCTGAGAAATAAAGGGAGCAGGAAAAGCTTCAGCCTGGTCTGTGATGTGAGAATTGTTATGGGTACATAACAGGCCTTGCATGAAATGTTTTTCGTGCTTTGCTCCCGTTGTTTATTTTATAGTGAGGGTTAAATTAGGTAACTCAGGCCAGCAGAATATCCTCTGTGGTTCATGGCCGTACATCAGAATTTAACCTTTGTACCGTTACTAACCTTTTGCTGTCCTTCAACAATAACCTTGCTGCCGTATGATAATCCCGATACAATTTGTACGTTATCGCCTGTGTTCTGGGCCCAGTTCAGCTGATGTTCTGCGCGCTTTGCCGTTGACAACGGTCCACACAAAGGGATGGTTATCCATATCAATTTGTATGATATTGGCGGGTAGTGTAATCACGTTAGTGTGCTGCGGCTGCTCGATATACACGTCGCAAACCATGCCAGGCAGCAATTTCCGGTCGGCGTTGGCGGCTGTGGCCTTCACCTCATCACGACCGTGAGATGGGGTCGGCAGCCACTCCTTTCTCTGTAATACGGGCGGTAAATATGCGCCCCGGCATTGAAGAGACTGTAAAATGAAGCGGCTGTCCCACATGTATATGGGCAATATCGGTCTCGGGAACACTAATACCTTTACCTGACGTATGTCTACCAACATGGCTACAGGCTGCCCGGGAGCAATATTCTGCCCTGCGGTTACCATACTGCGTGATATATATCCCGTGGAAGGGGCGAAAAGGCGCGTATCGTGCAGGTTTTTCAGTGATATATTCTTCTGTGCATGTGCAGTCTTGACAGCAGCTTCGGCCTGGTTTACCTGCTGCCTGACCTGACTTACAGCGTCCTGGGCCTGCTGGTATTGGGTTTGAACCTCAACCCATTTCATCTCAGGCAGAGAACCGTTATCGTGTAAAAGCTTCATTCGCTTGTAGGCATCGGCAGCCTGTGCCGCCGATTTTTCAGCCTGTGCAAGTCCGGCACGAGCCTGCCCTACGGCAGCCTGTGCCTGACTTACCGTTGCCGACGAGGCCGAAACAAGGTTGTTGAGCGTGGTGGCATCGAGCACAGCGATGAGCTGTCGTGCCTGAACGCTCTGTCCTTCAGCAATGTTTACCTGCTTGACGGTTCCGCCGACGGGAAAGCTAATGATATGCTGTTGTTCTCTTCAATGTTCCTGAATAGCTCCTCGGCATTGTTAAGCGGCGACGGTGAAACCGTAATTGTCTTTACTTGAACAGCATTTTCTACGGGTTGTTTTGGCTTATTGCACGATGTTGCAAGCAGCAAGATGGCTGAAATAGCCATGAACATTCTTGTATTTACCATATATTTAAACATTGTTTGTTTTCTTTCTGTGGGCAAATTAAACATAAATATGCCGTATTGATGGCTTTAAAAGTGCCATCAAAACGTCCTATTTTGGAACATGTAGTATAGTAAGTCAATTTTGTTCTTAAATAGAACGTTCAAATGGGACGTAATAGATTAATTTTGCATGTGAAATAGAATAAAAACAAGTTTAATCGCAATTTATGGTGCACAAACAACAGATAAGCGAACTTTTGCAGAAATGCAGGAAGATATTTTGGTATCATCGCCCGATTATATTGATGACGATCTTATAGTAATAGATAATGTAAAGCTTTTGGCGGCACCAGATGTAGCCTATACCAATATGAATGTGCTGGCATATTGCTCAAAAGGCAAGTGCAGTATATCGGTAGATGGTGAGACGATAAACATACACAGCAACCAAATATTTGTTTGTCCGCCAGAGGTTTCTGCTGGACAATATCCTTATTTCGCCCGATTTTGAGTATAAGGTATTGGGTATCTCGAACCGGATGCTGCAAGCAGTGCTGCGCGATCGTATCAGTTTGTGGAATCGATTTACCTATATTAAAAAGCTGCGTGTGATAGAAATGAAAGAATCGGACATTGTATTTTACGAAAAAACCTGTGATTTGTTGAAACTCTGTCTGGGGTATAGGTGTGAGGATGCTGATGATGCCAAATACAGAGCAGAGGTGTTACGCGGTATAATAAGCCGCGGTTCTTATTGGCTTTTTGCAATACGCTTCGCAAGCATACTGATGTAGAACCAGAATCTTTAAAACAGAATGTGTCGCTTTTTGGCAGATTTATGGAACTGCTTTCAAACGACGGAGGCCAGGCATAATACGGTAGATTATTACGCCTCGAAGCTGTGTATATCGGCCAAGTACTCTCACAATGATCTGTAAAAGAACTCAGGAAAGACCGCCAATGCGTGGATACAGGAGTATACTATTTCAGCAATCACAAACTATTTATGTACAACAGATTTGAGCGTTATGAAATAAGCAACAGGCTTGGTTTCCCAATTCGAGCTCTCGAAAGTATGTCAGAGACCATTTGGGTTGTAGTCCGTTGGAATACAGGCAAAAACAAAGCCGTTGACAGCGATGATAATGGCAGGTAACGACGGTAATGTTAGCCGGTAACGCTGTGTGATGGTAGCTGGTAACGCTGTTGATGATAGCCGGTAACAATGATAGTAATTGTGGGTTTAACCACATGTCGCCTCTTTTCATTGATATCACTGCTGTTGTACAGTCTGGTTTTTAAGTGCGATAAGATCGAAAATATCCTGTCGTTTTCTTTTGGTATACTGCTGTTGTACAGGGAAATTCCATGTACAATAGAACGGAAATATACAATTGTTCACGTTGTTTTTGCTTCCCTGAATATATTAAAACGATGTGAGGAAACTCTCTAGAATCAGAGTCTCCTCACATCATATTTTGACTTCGTGACTCGCATGGGGTCGGTGGTAACACAATATGGGATCAAGATGGTTGCGTTGAGTGGCAGGTAGCGTAATATGTTTGTAATCAGCAAAGTCACACTACTTTTTGAGAACGATGGTAAGACTGATTTTATCAAGTGGTAACACATTAGTAACACTAAATACCCTCATTGGTAACACATTTTTGACCCGCAATGCCATTTAGTTATATAGCACATGAAGAAGAAATCTGCTGTTAATTAAATCAAAGATCATTGTCTGGAAAAGTCTAAAATGAAGCTCCTTTGAAGGAAACTTTATCGGCACAACTAAAATCTCTAAAATAACAATACAAAGATAACCAATATCCATGAAAGTTCCAAATCTCATTTTAGTTCCTTTAACTAACGAGTATCGAGTATTCCCAATACCTCTCATTAGATGTTGGCAGTACTATGTCTTGTGAAATTTTAATTCCTCTTTCATTGCGAATTGCTTTCCATAACTTTGCAAAAGTTACCGACTAAAATATGTTAACGCACAACATTTAATTTACCTCCAAAAAGCCAAAAAGTAGGGGGATATTGTTGCAAAAGACAGATAATTTCATAACTTTGCAAAAGTTACCGACTAAAATATGTTAATATGACCATTCAAGAACAGATAAAACAACGGATAGACGAAGCTGAACCAGGAACGGTTTTCTTTGTCAATGACTTTGCTGAGTTTGATAATGAATATGTCAGTAAGTTATTATCGACGATGAAAGGTTTTGGTGTTCTTGAACGCCTCGCAAAAAGGCATATACTATGTCGATAGTAACTAACTATGGCAATGTATATCCTTCGGCAGAGAAGATTGTAAAACTGATCGCAGAACATGAAAAATGCGGAGATTCTACCAACAGGAGAATATGCTTTGAACGCCCTTGGTTTGTCAACACAGGTTCCGATGAAGGCACCCTATCTAACAACAGGATCGCTGAGGATTATAAACGAGGGAACAAGAAAATAAGATCTGAAAGCACAGATCTCCCAGCACATATTCGTATCACAGCAAGTTAATGCCATTACTTGTTTTAGCACTCAAGGCAAAGGGGCAATCAAACATCAACTTCTGCTGATACAAATAGAATTGAGAAGTTAATCTCTGACTCAACCGGAAAAAGCAACAGATAAAAACGGATTTGGCAACAGCGCCAGTCTGGGGTTCGCAAGTATATAGAAAACCAATAATAGAAAAAGTATGAGCATTTGGCAAGATAAGACAATCGAAGAGCGTATCGCAATCGTACAGAATACAGCACTGAGAACAAATACTAGAGGACTTGGCGTAGGAGAAGGACTGGTGGGTAACGATTACCTCAAAGCACTCTTTCTACGTCATTTTCGGAGTTCCTGCTTTTTCAAAGGCGGAACAAGTCTTCTAAAAGGTAAATGGGAGAACATTGATTTAAGAAGGTTCAGTGAGGATATAGACATATCTCTAAGCAGTAGTTGGTTTACTGAAAACGGAAGAAAACAGAAGCTATATCCTTTTTGCCAAGTGCGAGAATAATAATCAACTGAAAAAGCTTTGCAGGAAGGCATCGAGGGAGGTTATTTTCGAGCGTCTTTCCCTGAGTTAAATGAGCAACTTGCAAAATTGGGAGCTAAAGATTTCAACGTCGAGAATGTAAAGAGTATCATGCAAGACGGAGTTGAAGTTCCTAGTTGACACAGATCGTGACCCAGTAGTGTTGAATGTTGCCTATCCCAGCATCTTAGATGAAAACGAATGAATACATTCAGCCCAAGGTCAAAATCGAAATCAGCTGTATGTCTATGGACGAACCTTTTGAAAATCGAGCATTAACTTCACTGATTTATGATGCTTTTTAACGAAGTGGATGATGCTACCCAATGCTTAATTCCTACGGTACTGCCCATCCGGACTTTTTGGAAAAGGCATTATTGCTCAATGAAGAATATCAGAAGAAGTCGCCCAGAAGCGAAAGAGATGAGCCGCCACCTTTATGACTTGGAGAGATTGATGGATACCTATTCAGAAACAGCTATCAACGACTCAGAACTTTATAAAAAGTATCATAGAGCATCGCAAGAAATTCTATCATATCAGTTCTGTGGATTATGACTCTGATAAGCGAGAGAATATTAAAATCTGGCCTACTGAGAGATAGAAAACCTGTTCCGGGATGAGTTACAAAGCAATGATAGATTCATTCATTTATAACGAGAATCCATTGACGTTTGACCAACTGCGGAAAGAATTCTATTGTTAGAGGACAAATTTCGAGAAAACGATAGTACCGAACGTGAGTTCGATATAAGAAATTTCTCCAATATATTATCTATAAGGCACTAGAGATTTATAAACCCTAAAATAAAGAAATAATCTTGTAATTCGAGCATGACTATACCACTTAAAAAGGGTTATAGTGAGCTATTTTATCTAATCAAGTCCATTTTAAGAAAAATTGATAATAACTAATATGCTTATAATTGAAAAGCCACACCTAATTTGACCCACCCTGTCAAAGTATTTTAGACCCAGTAAACGATTTATTATTGACCCACTAAATGCCCTGGTCGGGTGGGTCATTTTATTTCGCTATTACTTGGTAATATTCTTTTGCTTTATCTTTCTAAGACTCTCTCCAGTTAGTTCTATTTTGATATGAGGTATGCCAATTCTATCTAGCACAGCATCTGCCACGGTAGGGTCGTGCTCATTGCATCATACCAGTTGTCTACAGGAAGTTGAGAAGATATGATAATCGACTTCCTTTCATGCCTATCTTCTATAATATCAAGTAATATAGGACGCTCTTTTTGCATCTACTAGGTACAAGGAAGGCATCATCGAGGATTAACAAGCGACATCGCTCTATCTTCTTTAGCTCTGTTTCTAACGTTCCTTTGTTCTTGGCAACCTTAAGTGTCCCCAGCAGCTTTGACATGTTAGCACTACATCGTTCTAATACCATTTTTACAAGCATGATAGCTTAGAAGTTAGTAGCGATAAAACTTTTTACCAGTTCCCTGATGAACCAGTAATAAATATATTGCGTCCTTGCTTTGATAAAAATCAAGTGAGAGTATTCTCTCCATTTTGTTTTGGCTAAGGTTGCGATTGATATTATAATCTATTTGCTCAGGATAGGTTTTATATCTAAAACCCCTGCTGATTTTATGAGTCTTTCAATGGCTGCTGCAGAACGATAGTCCCATTCTCGAGATAAGAGCCAAGTATAAAAGGCACTGGTGTCATCGTCTGCAATTGTAGTTGTTAGACTTTCTTCAAAGGCAGTTACCATACCCGTAAGCCTCATTCTATGCATTAAATCAAGAGATAACATCGATTTCCGTCCATTTCTTGCACATCGCTGCTGTCTTAGTATTATTTAGATTTCCATACTGTTTAGCTTCTGTTGCACTGATCATCCCGATAATCCCACCTGTCAGACATAGTCCTTGGTCAGATCAGCGTCTCCATGTGTATCTTCAGCGATAGCTATGCAGCATCATCATCCTGACTATACTCATATCTCATTATAGCTATAGCGTCGTCCTTCCGAGGCACAGTTACAGGCTGCTACTAGACGAGCCATGCCATGCTTCTTCTCCAGCGACATGATACCACGGCAAGAGCGGGAAGGCTTTTTGGTGGATATTTCATCTGCGTAGCGACTTCCTCAGAGATAAAGCAGAAGGATGTTGTCTATTTTGCCCTGCCGTTGACATATTTCCTCCAAACTCTTCACAGTTACCATGATGACCAGGAAGATTATGTCATCTTTTCTGTGAGTAGGTATAGGGGAGTATCATCTCGCTGATGGATGTATCAATCTTTAACCCAAGTAGATTTGAACATTGTCATTATCGTAAATAAGCTCCATACGTTTGCCGATATACTCTGTTGGAACACTATAACTATGCTTTTCTTAGCATAACGAAGCTATTAGCCAGCTGACAGTAGCAGACTTTTCTAGACTTCATCTGATAGCGAGCGGTAGGAAGAGGACAGAAATCTTTTTCCATTTCACTCAAATAGTTCTTGACGGGATTCGCACGCCCACTCAATCTACGGCTGTTAAATGCTTCTAAAGATGTGCGTATAGCAACATTAAGTGATTCTAGATTACTGGACAAAATTTGCCCTTCAATATCTACATATACCGACCGATACGTAAGCTTTACAGCATTCCTCAACCAGTGCCTTGTCCTTGGGACGGCGCACCCTAGCTGGATAAACAGCCACGTCTATAAAATTCAACCATAGCAGCGAAGTCGTCGCTGATAACAGGCTCATTACGATCACTGCGGATAACGGCTGATTTTAAGTTGTCAGGCACAACAGCCTTGGGGTACACCACCAAAGAAATGAAGAGCATTCGCAAGCAACGATAAGGTCTTCCTTCTTCCGCGACCACACTGCCCTCGCAGTGAGGTGTATCGACCGCATGGAAGGCAGCCACAAAACCTCTACCTTCCGCACCTCACCCGTCTGTTTCTTCGATCATCTGCAGCTTATCACCTGCATAATCACATACATCGATCGCCAGCAGGTGCTCTGCATATCCTCCCGCCTCGTGTTTGACATCTATGGGCATGGATTGCGTGTTGAAAGCAAATACCGGTAACCATTAGGATAAGTTTTGAGATAACGCGTGAAGAGATAAGATAGAAACATCTTCTGCTAAGCTGTTTCACATAATCAGGAACAAGTGCTCAACTCCAACTTGCGAGCAGAAGGTGACGGTTACGAGAATGCCCGTATCTGAAACAAGTCCGCCAGCTTATCATCTGAAAGCGACAGAATGGCCCATGGACAGCCTACTTTCTTGGAGATTTTACGGACATACTTGCGGAGGGCGCACGAGATACATGGAAAGTGCAGAAATGCTTCTTTGATTCCATACCAGATGCGTAACAGCGCAATAAATGTCTTTTAATTTGTCCTACATATAGATAATAGTTTTATGTTTTTAATGCCGGCCAGGGCAGTAACACAAAACTTCTACAAATGACCCTTACTAGCGTTTCAAAGGGTCATTCTTATTTTTGGTGAGAGGTGGGTCTCATTATTTTAACCTTACTGGGTCTAAAATACTTGCCAAGTGGGTCAAATTAGTGTGACTTTTCCAGGCGGTGTAACAGCGGCGCAGGCCTGAAAGCGAGAACAGGCAGTTGCATGTGAGTGGCGGAACAGAGAGCATCGGACAGATGCGCAGCGGATATGCAGAAAAATGAAGGAAAGCCACGTCGCCGAGCGGTTGCGGGCATCGGAGCAGACATCAGCGTGAAATGGCAATCTCAGGGCGCATCATCGACAAGGCGAAGGAGTGGTTTCCATGCTCGCCGAATTTCTCCGTATTGAAAAGGCTTTCGCCATTCGGTCGGATTGTCGGAGACACACGGACGAACTACAGCAGAAAAGTCCTTATCGTTACGGGAAAACTGCGGTCGGAGGAACACAGGCGTTCGTTCGCCATCGAGAAGGCTCGCATGCAGGTGGGAGGAGGAGAGCGATGGCAAGACCGTACTCGACCCGCTCGTGGACAGAGTGCCGATTGCCCGTTGGTTTTACAGGAGCAGTGGGAGAAATTGACATTTGTCCGTCCATTCTCCCAAGAGAACAGGAGCAAGGAGTGAGGCTGTAACCGCTCTCCGCATGCTCTACTTCCTTTCCTGGCATCTCACACCCCATGACTTTCTAGGCAAGGTTGCTCTTTATAAGTCATTTCCGCCATGATATGCCTTCCATGTCGTGTTCGTCAAGAAAGACGGGACAGATGAATTTCTCTTCATTCGGAAGAAGTCCGAGCCTGCCTAATCTCCCGAGTTTTTCCAAAGCCTCTTTCTTGTTTTTCCCTGTCAAGGTGAAATCACGGACAATTCCCGTAACTTGCTTTGCAGGCGCAAGTTCGTCGGAACGCCGTCTTTCATGACAATCTCATATACGCCTGAGAGAACGGCAGGACTGACATACCGATAGAGAGTGGGCTTGTAACGGCACAGATAAAAAGAATGCGCTGCGTTCTGGACAAGGAAAAGTCCCGAAACTCCGCTTCCTATTGACCATACAGGGTCTGAGCCTTCGTGAATTTCCAGTAACAGATAAGACGGGAGACTTTGACAGTCAGATGCCGGCTTTCCTTTGTGAGGTTGTCAGTCAGTGAGACCCGACTTCCCACTCTGCAGGGCTTGGATTGAAAGGACACCCACATGTCCTGTCTGTTCGGGAGTTCTCTTACAGGTATTCTCGCATAGTCCTTAAACGCATTCGGAGGTTGTCATCTGCAGTCTCCGCTGCCACTCGTGATGAACACACGGAGCGTAGAACCTTGCATGACTTCCCTGTAAGTCTTCTCCACTGAAAAGATAGTTTCTGTCTCGTCTTGGGATTGAACAGGACGCGCATGCCAGCAGGAATGCCAAGAACAATAAAAACAAAACAAGTTTTTACGGTGTGCCATATTTACATCTTTTTAGTCGCACCGCAAATACTACTGAATTTTCCGCCATTCCGCAAAACGAAAGAGCGGAAACTTTGGTTGCACTCGTCCATATCGCATTGCCATATAATCATTTATAGGTATTTTTCATGGTAACGAATGAAACATGCGGTCTTATTCCATGATTATTGCTACCTTGTCGTTGAAACCATAACACCCTACAAATAAGATGCAGTCAAGACAACTCAACCGAAGACAGTATTTCAACGAACTCGCAACGGCAAGCGAGAAGTATTTATTCCTTACATCAAGCGGTACAGGCAGGTAGGGAAAGGCACGAAAGTGTTGAGATAGCTGCGGACGGTGGAAACCTCCCGCCTTTCTCACGCATGGCTGCGATGTAGTGGGCGTGGATATGGCAGAGGGACGGATATGACGAAGGAAGTTTTTCCAGAGAACGGAGCAAAAGGGCGTTTCATCGCCTCCGATGTGTTCCTGTTGAAGGAACTCAGGCATCAGTTCGACCTGATTGCTCCGCCATGATGATAGAGCATACGTCAGACGAGGAATCTGTACACGCGTAAACAGCTGTTAAAAACCGGGGGTAATTTCATCCTGCTTGGCAGATGCTCGGTGGGCATCAGCAGATATGCCGAGCCGCTTCTCCGCACCTGCCTTTCTTTCACCTGCTTCCCGACGAGATTGTAGCGAGCGGATATTGAGGCTCGAAGGAAGACGAGGGATGCGTCAGAGAACCGTTGAACATCAAGAAGACCTAAATGCCCGATAGAGTTGTTTGAGAGGATGAGAGAGGAAGGCTTTTGAAGCCATTGACAGGACTTCTATTTCGTCAATCCGCATTACGAGGTGAAATTCCACCTGCGTCCCCGAAGGCTGTACGCCGTGATAGGGCAAATTCCATATATCCGCAATATCTTCGCAACTATCGTGTTTCTACTTTTGAAATCGGCAGGGGAATAATTTTTCCTTGCCTTGAAAAAAAAAGCAAAGAGTAGAATTGTTCGGGAATAATCATTATCTTTGTCGGAGATAAAGAGTTCTTCGCAAGCAAAACAAAGCAGTACAAAGCAAATGGAACGGTTGCCAAATCGTTACCCCAAAATCAGCCAATCGCACAAGGTGCCCTTGTATGGATTGTCGCTATTCTATCCAAAGTTACAGAAATATTTTAGCTGGCAGATGACTCTGCAAGTTTTTGATGCAATGAGCAAGGAGAGCTTTCAACTTTATGATAACGCCGGGATATATTGATGACCGTAAGCCTTTGGAGTACAAAGCATTCATAGATTTTATATATGGTAAGCTATTCGGTGACAAGGGCCACATCGGCAAGAACCTATTTCAAAGGCTTTTCAAGTTGACGGAACACAGCTTATTACCAAACTGAAAGTAACATGAAAAGGAGCCTTTAATGAGCTGGGGTTTCAGACAGACTTACCCAGAAAAGAGCCATTATAGAAACGGTGAATGATGAACTTAAGAACATTGCGCAGGTGAACACTTATATTATAGACATTTGGACCGCTTCATCATCAACTTATTATAGGCAATTACCACCTATTTCCTGTTTCCAAAGAAGCCGTCCATCAATGCACAAAGATTTACACTCCACATCGTTCTGAACTGTCGAACTCACGTTATTTACTATAAAGGAGTCTTGCGGCGAACCAATTGTTATATTCATATGGTTGCTGATTTTCTTTTGTGTTAATGTGTTATTCATTCATTTAGGTTAGATGTATTCTCTTAAGAATTGTTCGTAAAACAGCGTTGGTGTATTGTATCCCGAGTTAAAGCCATCAGCTGTAATCGTGTAAGGTTTCGAATGAGTTAGTAATTTGCTGCGTTGGTTTAATGCGCATGTTGGCAAGTACTTGGAATATACTCTTGGTACATTTTAAATATCGGCAAGTGATCGCCTGATCTCCAATTAACAAAGTCAGCAAGTTCCGTGGAGAACAATCTTCTTCTGAAGTTAATATATAAATAGGTGAACACCTTGTCAATGGCAGCATCGGCATTAGGAGCTTTGTAATGGCTGAATGCTATTGGTGATAATAGCTTATCGGTGGAACACAATCTGAGAATCTCATACAAAGCAATCAGACGCCTTGTATAGGATCAGAATCGAATCAAAGATAACCTTTGAGAGGAGGAACCTCATATAATCCTTCATCATAGAAACGCATGCCATACTGGCTGATAAAGCAAATCAGCAATATGTCTTTGCGTCTGGTAGGTTAAGAACATCGGGTGGAAAACATGTTCCGACTGAACTGTATTGTTTCACTTGTACTATGTTCCATAGCTTCTGTTTCTTGGCTATTTCATCTCTACTTTGCATGTTTGCAGATGGGGAATATTACCTGATAAGTGCAACGTCGCCCTTTAGCAGTCAGCAACCCCTCTCCAACAAATTCAGTCCCACTTCCGCTGGTAAACAGGATGAGTCTATATTCGGAATGCTCCAGAAATGGTGATTAAACTCAGTGTATGTAATGTGATCCCGTAACATGGTTTGCACATTATGTACTATCTTTTCTATCAAGTATTACCATCTTTTCTCGTAAATGTAAATATACTCTATAACAACGCAAAGATATGGGGTGTATGTTATTATTAAAAACAAAGCAGTAACTTTTACATTTTAAAGATAACTGAGGTCAAAAAAGCGATTTTAAAACATAATAATTACCTTTTAATTCAAAGATTCTTCATGAAAGAAAAACAACTTCATTATACCAATGTTTTCCAAGTTTTTGCCGTTCTTTACTTGTGGCTTTTGCATTGGGAATCAATCTCTTTTTATTAGCACCAGTATTACGTTTCGCTAAGTTGCTTCAGTCCACAGAAGCATATATGCTTATAGTGCTACGTTCTACCATTCCTTATCTTTGTTATCCAGCAGGCTTATTGATAAGTAAAATTGGATATAAGGCAATATGTTGCAGCTTTTGCTGGCGTTTAAGAGGGTTTCTCGGAGTGTGACCTCTGCAGCTGAAAGGAGTTTCACTATCTTTTTATTGGCATCTTCCTTTGTGAACAGCTAATGTTCCACAATTCACATAAACTCTTATGTAACAATCCCGGTCTGTGGAGAGTGCAGCAAAGAATTTATTATGGGTATGATAAACGTTAGCATGGCCTGTATCACCTTTTGTTTATTCTTTTGCAAGTAATAGTGAGGTGTTGGCTTTGAAGATCTTTGGACAAAGTTCCGTTCTTGGTTATAATCGTTTATTTATAATCTTAGGTGTCGTAGCACTTAGTGGCCATTGCCAGAGGTGAAAGCTGTTGGAGAAGATGACGCTGATGCAGATTCAGCAGTATCCGACTACGCAAACAGTAAGCATTCTGTCTTCCAGTTCTACATCTTGTTCTGCTACTGCTCATATTCTTTTATGTTGGTTCAGAGACCATCGTCTTGGGTACACTTATAGATTGAAAAGTGAATTTAGGTCTTCCTCATCCTCATACGTACCCATGGATTACCCTAATCAGCATCAGTATAGGACATATCGCAGGTATTATTCTTATTCCTAAGTATCTTCACAGACGAAAGCTTCATATCTGTTCCTCGGTTGCACTGTTTGGAACCGCCGTCAGCCGTTACCCTGGTGCGTCATAGTATTTATGCTAGGTGGCATCATGGCATTAGTTGCTCATTGATGTGGCCAGCATTCCCGCCTTTTGGCTCTTATGGACTTGCAAATATACCGCGAAGGCTCATCACTACCGACAATGGGGTTCGCACGGTGGTGCTGTTATCACTGTGTGTTGTTCGGACTTTATTGGCGATGTTAGCAAGACCAATATGCGTAAGGGATCTGTTTATCGTGCTTCTCTTTATATCCTTTTCGCCATTCAAGGGCTGGCGTGTTGAGATAAAAAACTTCTTCGCAGGCATAAGTTACGACGGTAATCTATCAAGAAGTGACATGTTGAATTGAAAACCCTCCCCATAGTCAGGTAGCCTTGTCCCTTTTAAAGGAGGGCGATAGAGCGGCGAGCTGAATCTATTATAGTCTCTCAGTTTACAGTATATCCATAATATCCATATTATTGGTCATGGGTTCTGCCGCTGAAACACAATTAATTCTTTTGTAAACCGTCGCGAACCGTTAAAAATCACCTGACTGAAAGGTACATTTTTATTGCCAATCCCGCTGTTTTCTTTTCGTCTTCTTACGTCCGTTTCTCAAATTGTTCACCCACCTTGGTCTTGGTAAAGTTGCTACCCCTGATGACAAAAAGTCAATTGAGCTTACTTTGAAAACACAACGGAACGAACAGAAAACAAAACTTACACTTCTCACTTCGCTATCTTCACTTTCCCTACCATATCTTTCTTTATCTCCTTTGTAACCTTCAAGATATCAATAGGTTACAACGTTTGTAAAGGTGCCCTTTACATTGCAAACATGCCCTTACACACATCAAAAGATCGTAGATTAAAAAGCAGATGGAATAATTTTACATCTGAACAGTTCTTCCTCCTCCGCCCTGGTTTCAATGCGAGGGAGAAAGCGCAGAGATTCCCCAAAAACAGCTGTTATGAGCGTAAATCTTTATATTAAGATTAATGTTCTCACCTACTGATGGTATCCGCAAAGCTCTATAGATCGCAGTCTTTCTTTGTTTTGCTTTTTATGTTACCGTGATCTCGACGAATTATAAGTGTCTATGGATTTGGTAATTAGTGAAAATTGTTGTAGCACAGGAGCTAATATACAAATAGTTATAAATAAAACCGTAACAATCACCTGGCGGAGGAGCGCTTCGAACATGAAAAATGATTCCTGCAAGTTTTGATGCAATGACAGCAAAATATACACTAAAACCTATAGGAAAAAAGTAGCCACTATCGAAATTCTACAATGTCAAAGGCAGAAGTTATGCTGATAATAATCCTTTCCACGATTCTGGTTATCGCTGTTTTATTGAAATGCAATTACGAACTTAAGAACATTTCGCAGTGGTGGAACACTCCATACATAGATACTTCTCGACCGTTTATCAAATTTATTATAGGCAATTACCACTCATTTCCAAAGAAGCGTCCATCAATGCACAAAGCATCATTTACACTTCACATCGTTCTGAACTGTCGAACCACGTCCTTATTAGTATTGATATTCAACGTTTCTCTTGCATCATTCCAAGAATAAGCAGTAGATAGTTCAGCATACCTAAAACGCTTTTATGCTGTGAGGTAAGTAGCAAGGTGTTTCCCCCATCAGAGGCCTTGATCATATTCGCTGACACAATTTCTGCTTTGCCGAAAAGAAAACAAGACATAATCTATAGGGTGAATAGAACAAGTCGGTCATCGCATCTCCCATCCGGGTACAGCCCCGTAAGATAGCAGTAGTGATAGTCTGGCACATGTTCTTTTTAACCGCTTCCGTAATATTTGTGTTGCAGGTGCAAATCGGCGTTGCAATCCAACGACGAGAGAAACACCACCATAGAGCCTTGTGGAATCGATGAGCGAGTTTAATTCGTCATTATTTCTGCATGGAGGCTTTTTCTATGAATAAAAGCCTTTCCAGATTTGATAACTTCTTTTCGCTATTCCATAATGTGCGCGGGGGACTTGCCGCCACAAAACACACCGTCAACAGCTTCGTCATCCAATATCTGTTGTAGGGAGTTTGTACGCTTCCACTCCTCTGTATTTTTGTAATTAACGCAGCTTTCTTCTCCGAAGTGCAACATATATATTTTAGAGGTATTTGTAGATGCTGAATAACAGGTAGTAAGTTGCTCATACAATGGTTGCCAATTCCTACCAATGCGTATTGGTGGTTATAGACTTTTTCAAAGTTTTCATGCTTCGGATATTCCTGTATCTGCCTATTGCTTTGTTCAAATAATCCATATTGCTTATGATGAAATATTCTGAAGTGATTTGTGTATGTTATATGTCTGTTATCAGTCCACTGCTTACCGTAGAAAACTCTATTATAACGAGTCTGATATAGCCCTATGCAATTACCCTGCTTTTATCAATTATCTCTATGTTCATTTTCGGCTTTTTGGCAACAGATTATATGCACGAGTCCCGCTATAGATTTGTCGCAGTTATCAAAAGCGCGATGTCTGGTGTTCTATCTGATGCCACATTCTTTCAGTTCATCGTTCACCGTCTCTATCACAGAACGCTTTCGGAGCAACAACTTATCATACAGGCTCATCAGGGAGTTCTTTCATGTTCTTCTTCTATCACGAAAATGCATATTGTCCACAAAAGAGCATCTCAAAGAGGTTCTGACTGATATACTGTCTGCGAAGAGTTTTCCAAACAACCTCCGGTGAAGCGTTTATCCTTCGACGGCTCCCCGTCAGCCCACGTTTCCTGGCGTGAGCTTCCCACCGGATAATCTCTCCTTTGTCATCGATGACAAGATGGAGCTTTGAATCATAGAACCAGCCCATCGTGCATTTTCCTTTGCCGCCCAGCCCTCATGGTTCTGTGCCGGCTCACGCTTGATGACAGGATGCCAGTGTGTGGAATCAATGATGGAGCCTGAACACTTGCCCAGTGCACATGTCTGAGAAACACAGCAGGTGCAGTGCGACTCGTGCCTGCTGCTCGACGAAGCGGTTGTAGAAACCCGATGTGGAAGCTCCCACTATAGCTGGGCAGATATAGCCTAAGGTAGCGACTTGAGGTCCGGAAACGGTGGTGCGAACAGGACCAGACGGTCATGATTTCACCGTCCGACATACGGGAAGCACGGCTGGTGCCGCTTGCCGGGTACCTGAAGCGTGTCAACTCAGGAGTAAAATACTTTGCAAAAATCGTCGAATATACACGTAATATTTCTATTAAATTTGTATCAGTTGGAAAAAGCCTCTCTACTTTGACCCCTTTGGGCAAATAGAATTTGCTCACTTTGGTCATAATATGATTGACCCTTGTAAAGTCCTGGTGCAGGGGTCAATTTTATTTTACCCTTTTAGATACTCTGGCCTTTCTTAGCCCTTAACTTACGCATGCTTTTCGCCATATAATTCTATGGTATGCGCCGTATGAATGATTCGGTCAAGGATGGCGTCAGCTATTGTCGGATCACCAACCATGTCATACCAGTTGGACGATGGGTATTGCGAGGTTATGATAGTGGATTTCCTTTCATGCCTGTCCTCAATAATTTCAAGCAGAATAGGACGTTCCTTGGCATCAATAGGTACAATGAATAGGTCATCAAGGATGAGTAACTGACAACGCTCAATCTTCTTGAGTTCAGTTTCTAGTGTACCTTTGACTTTGGCAACCTTCAGTGCGCCAAGTAGTTTGGGTGCATTGGCATAGAAAGTACGGAATCCCCTTTTGCATGCCTCGTGGCCAAGAGCACATGCTAGATAGCTTTTCCCCGTACCTGCAGAGCCGGTAATGAAGAGGTTCTGCCCCTTATGTACAAAGTCAAGGGTGGCGAGGCGTTCCATCTGATTGCGATCAAGACCCCGATTTGTGGCATAGTCAATCTGTTCGAGATAGGCCTTGTATCGGAACGCCGCATTCTTGGTAAGCCGCACTATGGCAGCCTGGGCACGGTAATCCCATTCACGTGCAAGGAGCATGGAAAGGAAGGTGTCCGCGGTCATGGACTGTGGAGTGGTGCCGGCAAGGCTTTCCCTGAAAGCCTCCGCCATACCGTGTAATTTCATGCGGCTCATCAAATCCAGTGATATATTGTTCTGGTCCTGTTGTCCCGTTACGGGAGCTGTCTTATTATTTATTTCCATAATTTTAGCTTTATTGTTCCTGTTTGTCTTTTCTGTAATAGTCACGTCCACGTATATTCTTGTGGGTCAGTGGTATCGGGGATGTCATGTCAGGCTGTACCCTCCCGTCCTCATCAGGAAGGAAATCCGCGTCGTCTCCTTGTTCAAGCACCTCTCGTAAGGCCTGATACCCGTATTGTAGCTTCTGTTCTGCGCAGGCGCAGGCAGCGACCAGACGGTCACGGCCGTATTTTTTCTCCAGCGTCAGTATGCCCCGACAGGATCTGAACGCTTTTGGAGGATATTGCATGACACGCTCCACTTCCCGGAGATAATTCAATACGATATTGTCTATTTCCGAGGCATGTCGGAAGAGTTCCTCAAGATCTTTGTCATAAGGACCGTAGTGCCCCGGCAGGTTGTGCTCCTTTTTCCATGAATAGGTGTAGGGTATGTCACAGCGATCGTGGATGGCGACAAGGTTCATGCCACAGTAGATTTCCACCGTGTCGGCATCGTAGAGGATCGTCACGCGTTTCCCCACATGTTCCTTGGGAACACTGTAGTGGTGCTTGAACAGCGATACGTAGGAGTTCCTGCCGACAGTCATCAGCTTTTTCTCTTTCATGACGTAGCGTTTCAGTGGAAGCGGGCGGAGGTAATCCTTCTCACTGCGCAGGAACATCTCCTTGCGTGACGCCTCCCGGCCGGCCATCACCTTTTCATTGAAATCGTGCAGGGAAACATGAATGGCGGCATTGAGATCGTCCAGACTATAGAAAGTCATTCCCTCTATGTCTAGGGTAAACGGAACGATAGAGAAGCTTCACTGCGTTTTCAACAAGGGCCTTGTCCTTGGGGTGGCGTACACGGGCGGGATAGACCGCACAGCCGTAATGCTCGGCAAAAGCGGCAAAATCGTCATTGATGACGGGCTCGTTGCGGTCGCTTCGTGTAACGGCCGCCTTCAGATTGTCGGGTACTATTGCCGCCGGAGCTCCTTCGAAATACAGCATGGCATTCTCGCATCCCTTAATCAGGTCTTCCTTGCGCTGCGACCATACGGCCTCACAGTAGGTGTAATGACTGAATGGAAGGATGGCAACAAAGACTTCGGCCTTCTTTGTCTCGCCTGTCATCTCATCGACAACTTCAAGCCTGTCACCGGCAAAATCAACATACATCTGGTCTGCGGCATAGTGCTCGACATGGCCGACGACCTTGATGTGGAACTTGTACTGGCGGACTGCTCGCTTGAAGGAAGACAGCTGAAGACCATCAGGATACTCGGAATGATACTCCTTGAAAAGTTTCCTGACACTCATCCCTTTACGTGTCAGGCGGGATACATATCCGGGAAGCAAAGCCTCCAATTCAATCCTTTTTGGAAGATGGCTCCCGACGTCGGGATTCCGTACTGCCAAACATCTCATGTAACTGCTCCTCGGAAAGGGAGAGAAGCTGAGCGATGCTTTTTCCCACTTGAAAGGAATAGGCGGACATACTTGCGAACAGTGTTACGGGATGTATGGAACGTGGATGCTGTTTCCTTGATACCCATCCCTGCCGCATAACATCTTAAAAATGTTCTTGATTCTTTTATTCATTTGAATAGATTTTATTATTACCCCTTACACCAGGACTCGAGGGCTCAAATCTACACAAAAAACTCTAACGACACTTGTACTAAGTGGTTAATATTATTTTTGGCCAAAAGGGTCAATCATATTATGGCCAAAGGTGAGCAATCCTGTTTGCCCAAAAGGGTCAAAGTAGAGTGGCTTTTTCCAGCGTGCATTGCTTATGTTTCGAGTCCCCACTAATATCTTCAGCTCGATATGCTCCTCATATATTTGGTGAAGTTGATGGAAGGTTGAACTTTTGTCTTGGGCTTTGGTAGTAACAACCTTTCTTTAGTGGATGAATGATTATTACCCTTCACCATAATAATAAATACCGGCTGCGGCAATCGTCATCTCATCAAGCCCAGTAGCTCCATTGTTCGGACAATCTGTTCACATTTTCTTTCGCCTTCTAGCTTTTACCTGTGGTGAGGAAGCAAACTTTTCCCATTTTCCAACAGGAATATCGCCCAAAGAAATGTACTTGCCTGTTCTGCCACAGGTAGATGCGTAATTTACTTGCCGGAGCCAATGCTTTGCCGCCTGTTTCTTTCCTGTCAAAATGACCGTTACATTCTCTTTGTATGGGGTTTAACTAATTAAATCGGCTAAAGGAGGATTTCAACAAATTGGCAGTGAAATACACGCTTTTGGGGAGGTGGTAACACACTTGGTACCATTACTTCGTCTCGATAAGGCTTTTTAATTCCCCGTTATGTCCTGTTAGCCGCAGGTTCAACATTTAGCATAACTTCCCTCTAAATGCGCTTACTTAGCTAACAAGCGGTTGTAGAGCACCCGGAAAAGAGGACTTCATTGTTGAACTCTCTTTACTCTGTGACCCGTATGGGTTTCCGGAACCCATGACCTCAACATTAAAAGTG